>Ga0272449_1000087_pt1 | contig 125950 bp, 142 predicted proteins | sample YNPCB0241_FD_198679 | JGI IMG/M metagenome (GOLD analysis project Ga0272449, IMG submission 198679) | Hot spring sediment microbial communities from Yellowstone National Park, WY, United States - YNP-CB-024-1 | ecosystem: Environmental > Aquatic > Thermal springs > Hot (42-90C) > Sediment...
AAAGGCGAGAATGTTTACTCTTTGGATTTTGCCTTGGAACCAGACATTTATACTCTTAAATTAGAAATAAACGGAAATATTTATTCAAAAAAATTTATAATAAAAAATTCCTTTTTAAAATATCAAATTCTTTATCCTTTTGTCTTAAAATTTTATTATCCAAATTGGCAAATACTAGATCATGAAATAGTAGAAAAAATCTATACAAATTTTTTAAAAAATAGTGTAAACGAAAAAGTTAATGGTTTTAAGGTTATGCTTGTCGTTAAAAATCAAAATGGTGCTCAGTTTGCTGTTTTTTCAAGAGAAATTAAAGAGAAAAAAGAAAACAGTTTTAATTTTATAGATTACATCAATGATTTAGAAAAAAAAGAGAAAGAAATTCTTTTTAATGTTGATTTTGTTCAAGATTATAAAATTTTTAAAAAAGAAATCAAAAATAACGAAGCTAATTACCAAACAGAAACATTATCTAATGGTATTAATTATTCAATAGTTTCGAAATCGTTTTTAATTGAAAATTTTTTAAAACAAAAATATTTAATCACTTTTAATTTCACCTTCCCTAAAAGAGATTTCGCTTATTATCAAAATTTTATCAATTTTATTTTTGAGAATTTAAATTATTAAATTTTAAAAGAATCCACAGATCTTGAAATAACCTTATAAATTAATTTTTTTACGGGTAAAAATTTTTTTATTAATCTTATTACTTTCTTTTCATCAAAATTTTTACAAGAATAAACATCATAGGCAATATAATTTTCTTCTGGCCAACTATGACAAGAAAGATGAGATTCCTCTAAAATACAAAAAGCGGTAATGCCTCCTTTTTTATTTTTATCATTCATTTTATTTTTATCATTCAATATAGAAGGAAACTGATACAAAGTGATAGGCAAAACCGCTTTCATTTTAATCTCTTTAATGATTGTCTTAAATAAATCTCTGGTAAATTTTTTATCGGTTAGCTTTTCTGAATTTTTTGTTAAAACATCAATAACAAGGTGTTTACCTCTTTCCATATTTTTTAATTTTTTTAATAGAAAGAATTGAAAAGCATAAATTTTTACTAAAAAGATATTATAGATGAAAATTTATTTTTGTCAATAAAAAAGGGGTGACTGAGTCACCCCTTGAATAACTTTATCGGTATCTCTTTTTTTGTTTTCTTATTTTTAATCACAAACTGATATCTATTAGAGATTTTTTTCAAAAACAACTCTCTTCGGATTGCTTTCTTCAATTCTTTTTCTACTATTTTCATTAATTCCAAATCAAAATTATTATTCTCATCAGTTATGGCTCTCAAAAAATCACTATTAACATTTAAGGTCAATTCGAGAAGATCAAACAAAAAATCTTTATCTTTGATTTTTATTAGAAAAGGTGGGGAAGGAACGTGACCACATAAGATATGAACTATAAAAATATTAAATTTTTCTTCTAGTTTCTTTAACAAACACTTTATTGCATTTTTCTCTTCTTTTAACTTTTTTATCATAAAAAATCCCTCCCTTTCAAAGATCTAAAAAAATCATAACACAAAATTAGAGATTTAACAATATAAAATACTTTTAGATTGTTTTTTAAAATGATATAATTAAAAAAATGGCAAAAATGAATTTTTATAAAAATCCCAAGAAAGACTTTATCCAATGCTTGGCATGTTATAATTTTTGCCTCATAAGAAATCAAGAAAGGGGATTGTGTGGCGTAAGAAAGAATAATAATAGTAAATTAAAATTATTAGTTAAAAATAAACCAATTGCTATAAATATTGATCCAATCGAGAAAAAACCTCTTTTCCATTTTCTTCCCGGCGAAAAAGCTTTTTCTTTGGGAACCTTAGGTTGTAACTTTTCCTGCCAATTTTGTCAAAATTGGGATATTTCTCAATTTCCTAAAAATCAAAAAGAAAATAATATTTACTGGGGGGACAAATGGCCTTCTTCAAAAATTATTAATTATTGTTTAAAAAATAATATCAAAATTATTGCTTATACCTATAATGAACCAACTATCTGGGTAGAATACGCTCTAGAGATAATGAAAAAGGCAAAGAAAAAAGGAATAAAAAATGTTTGGGTTTCAAATGGCTTTATGAGTGAATATGTCTTAAAAGAAATTGCCCCTTATCTTGACGCCATTAATATAGACCTTAAAAGTTTTTCTGAGGATTTTTACCAAAAAATCTGTCAAGGGAAACTGTCACCAGTTAAAGAAAATATCAAAAGAATTTTTCAATTAGGAATATGGGAAGAAATTACTACTTTGATTATTCCTAATTTAAATGATTCAGAAGAAGAATTAGAAGCAATTGCTAACTTTTTAAAAGATATTTCTCCTGATATTGTTTGGCATATATCTGCTTTTTATCCAGCCTATCAAATGTTTGACAAAAAACCCACCTCTTTAGAAACTCTTTTAAAAGCATATAATATTGGTAAAAAAACTGGCCTTCATTATGTTTATACTGGAAATATCTTAAATTTAGAAACAGAAAGTACTTTTTGTCCAAAATGCGGAAATTTAGTTATCCAAAGATTAGGAATTCAACTAATAGAAAATAAACTTATAAAGAATAAATGCCCTTATTGTGGTCATCAAATTCCTGGCATTTTTGACTTATCTTTAAAATAATAAAAAAATGATTAGAAGCCCTTATGTGAGTGGCATTTTTTATCCTGAGGACCCTATTCTTTTAAAAAAAGAAATTGATTTTTATTTTTCCAAAATAAATTATTCTAATAATCGAATTAATAATCAAAATATTCAAGCCCTAATAGTCCCTCATGCTGGTTATCAATATAGCGGGGAAGTGGCAAGCTATGGCTTTAAGCTTATCGCTTCAAAAAAAATCGAAAAAGTAATATTGATAGGCCCGAGCCATCATTTTAATTTTTCAAAGTTATGTTTTAGTCCTTTTTCTTATTTTCAAACTCCTTTAGGCAAAATTCCATCTTTAACATTAGAAGATATAAATAAATTAAATATCAATTTAAATAACATTGCTTTTGAATCAAGTGAAATCCATCAAATTGAACATTGTTTAGAGGTAGAGTTACCTTTTTTACAAAGAGTAATTAAAAATCCTTTTAAAATCATTCCTATTTTAGTCTCTGAAATCAATATTAAATTTCTAAAAGAATATGTAAATTTGTTAGATAAATTGTTACAAGAAAAAACCATCTTAATAGTTAGTTCTGACTTGTCTCATTATCTTCCTTATGAAAAAGCCGTATTCTATGATAAAAGAACAATTTCATTTATTTTAGAAAAAGATGAAGAAAAATTATTAAAAGAAGGAGAGGCTTGTGGCTTGAATGCTCTTTATTTATTTTTAAAATTAGCTAAAAAAAGAAATTTAAATGCCTGTCTTTTAAAATACCTCAATTCAGGTGATATCACTAAAGATTTTTCAAAAGTAGTTGGATATACTAGTATTGCTTTTTATTAATTTTATAAATATGACTAAAAAAAATAAACAATATCTCTTATCACTCGCAAGAAGAACCATTCAAAAATATCTCCTAGAAAGAAAAGTAATTGAAATTGACGAAGAATCCTTAGACGAAGAACTAAAAGAAAAAAGGGGGGTCTTTGTTACTCTAACAGAAAATAATCAATTAAGAGGTTGCATTGGTAATCTTTTACCTATTAAACCTATTTATCAAGCTGTCATTGATAATAGTCTATCTAGTGCCTTTTTAGATGATCGTTTTTTACCACTTACTTTAGAAGAATTAGACAAAATTAAAATCGAGATTTCAATTTTGTCTCCTTTAAAAGAATTACCGTCTTTTTCTTCAAAAGAAGATTTTTTAGTTTATCTTCAAAATAAAAAACCAGGGCTTTATTTTATAAGAAATGGCTTTCAAGCTACTTTCTTGCCTCAAGTTTGGGAGGAAATTGAAAACCCTCAAGAATTTCTTTCTCATCTTTTTTTAAAAGGAGGTTTAGAGAAAGATTATTGGGAAAAAGAAAAAATCTGGGAGAATAAAAATATTAAACTTTATGAGTATTCAGTCGAAAGTTTTAAAGAAAAATAAAATAAATAAAAAAGAAAGAAAAATATTTTAATCTTTTAAAGATAAACGAGAAGGGGAGAGGGGAGAGATTTTTCTAAGATAAAGAACACTTTCTTTTAGAGCCTTCAAAAAAACATCAATTTCTTTTTCAGTAGTGAATCTTCCAAAACTTACCCTTAAAGATGAGTGAGCTTGATAAGGCAAATAGCCACAAGCTAATAAGACATGAGATGGTTCCAACTTTAAAGAAGCGCAAGCTGAACCAGTAGAAACAGCTATCCCTTTTTCGTCTAAAAGCATCATTAAAGCTTCTCCTTCTATCCCCTCAAACCAAAAACTCAAAATATTATTTAATCGATGTTTTTTGCTGCCAGTTAAATGAACTCCCTTTATTTCTTTTTGAATAAATTTTTCTATTTTTTTTCTAAAAAAAGAAAATTTTTTCAATTCTTCTTTCTGTTTTAATAAGCTAATTTCAAAGGCTTTTTTAAAACCTACAATTAAAGGAACATTCACAGTTGAAGCTCTTAAACCAAATTCATGATCTCCTCCTAAAAGTAAAGGTTTAATTTTAATACCCTTTTTAATATATAAAAGCCCTACTCCTTTGGGACCATAAATTTTATGCGAAGAAGCGGTTAAAAGATCTATTTTTAAATTTTTTACATTAATAGGAATTTTTCCAAAAGCCTGAGCAGCATCAGTATGGAAAAGAACCTTCTTTTTTTGGCAAATTTCTCCAATTTCTTTAATTGGTTGAATAGTTCCAATCTCATTGTTAGCATAATTTATAGAAACTAAAATAGTGTCTTTTCTTATTTTTCTTTCCAAATCCTTTAAATCTACTACCCCTTCCCGGTTAACAGATAAAAATTCAACTTCAAAACCATCTTGTTTTAAATCTAAAACTGGTTTTAAGACCGAACTATGTTCAATGGGAGATATTAAAATGTGTTTTCCTTTTTTTATGGAGCTATAGGCTACGCCTTTTATGGCTAAGTTATTACTTTCGGTGGCTGAACTGGTAAAAATTATCTCTTCAGGAAATTGGGCTTTAAGTTTATTGGCAAAAAAATCCCTTACTTCTTCCAGGGCTTTTTTTGCCTTTCTTCCTTCGTAATGTAACGAAGCACTATTGCCAAAATTTTCTTTTAAATAGGGGAGAATAGTCTTAATAACTAAAGGGTCTAAAGGAGTAGTAGCGGCATAGTCAAGATAAATTCTTTTCATAAATTTAATTTAGTATACCAAAAAAATAATTTGAGAGCAAAAAGTATTCTTTAATTAAAAAGCTAATTATGGTATAATTAAAATACAGGGCCAGTGTAGCTCAGTGGAAGAGCAGTCCCTTCGTAAGGGAAAGGTCGAGGGTTCAAATCCCTCCACTGGCTCTTTTAAATTTTTAATTTTCTACCACCGTGAAATTTTTTATGAATTTCGTAAAGTTTTTTATTAGTTATATGGGTATAAATTTGCGTAGCGGCAATATGTTTATGACCCAAAAATTCTTGAACAACCCTTAAGTCAACTCCTTGAGAAAGCAAATCAGTGGCAAAAGAATGCCTTAAAGAATGAGGAGTGATATTTAAAGGCAAACCCGCTAAAACAATATATTTCTTTAAAGCTTTTTCTATCATTCGAGGAGTAATTCTTTTACTTTTATTTAAACTTTTAATCTTATGGTTGATAAATAAAGCTGGGTCATTATCATTTCGCGCTTTTAGATATTTATTTAACCAAAACAAAGCCCTTTCTGATAGATAAACTGTCCTAATTCTTCCACCTTTTCCAACTATTGTTAATTCTTGTTCTTTTAAATCTGGTTTAATTTGATTTCTATTTAAAGAAACTAGTTCAGATATTCTCATCCCTGTAGAGAAAAAAGTTTCGAATATAGCCCGATCTCTTAATCCTTGAATTTTAGAGATATCAATTACTGAAAATAATCTCTCTAATTGCTCCAGGGTTAAAAATCTAATTGGTCGATCGCTTTTATCTCTTAATAACTTTATTTTTTCTGGTGGTAAGGTTTGAATATTTTTCTCTATTAAATAATTCAAAAATATTCTTAAAGCAATTAAATAATAATTCTGAGTAGTCTTTTTTAATGGTTGCTTCTTTTTATTTTGACATTTCCTAGAAAGAAAAAGGCGATACTCAAAAATATGGTCTGGTGTTAATTCATGGGGTTTTAAATTTTTTAGATTTTTAATTTTTAACCAATTAAAAAATTTACTTAAAAATCGGGAATAATTCTCTTGGGTTTTAGAAGAAAGCCCTTTTTCTATTTCTAAATAATCCAAAAAATCATTAAGATAGTGGGTAAGAGGTTTATTAGAGATTTCCATAAATTTTAAAGATTTAATTTCGCTTAAGTTAAATTATGCGAACATCTATGTTGAAGTTTAGCAGAACTAAAATTAAAAGTCAAACCCTTTTCTTCTATTTAATCTTTAATGTTTTTCTTTTTTCTGATATATTTTCAATAAATGATTAAAAATATATTCCCCCTAAAAAATAAAAAAGTTTTACTAGTGGGGCTCGGATTATTAGGCGGAGGCGTCTCGACAGCTGATTGGCTTTTAAAACAAAATGCCTTATTAACTATTACTGATTTAAAGTCAGAAAAAGAACTCTCATTATCTCTTAAGAAATTAAAAAAATACAAAGGGAAAATAACGTTAGTCCTAAATCGACATAAAAAAGAAGATTTTTTAAAAAATGAAATTATAGTTCTTAATCCTGCTGTTAAAACTTTTTATAATCCTTATCTTTATCCAGCCAAAAGAAAAAATATTCCTATAGAAAACGAATTAACTTTATTCATAAAATATCTTTTATCAAAAAAACCCGATTTTTTTAAAAACCTTATTGCTATTACTGGAACAAGAGGCAAAACTACTACCTCCTATTGGCTTTCCCATTTTCTTTCTATAAAATATCAACCAATTTTAGCCCTAAATAATCCCCGCTCTCCCCTTTTATCTCAGATTAAAAATATTGAAAAATCTAATAATCCTATTATTTTAGAAACCCCTTCTTATCATTTAGAATTAGTTAAAAATTTTTCTCCTAAAATTTCTATTATTACTAATATTTACCCTGATCATTTAAACCGATATAAAAACATTAAAAGATATCTTAAGATCAAAGCCAATATATTTCTCGGTCAGAAAAAAGACGATTATTTAATCCTCAATAAAGAAAACCCTTGGACAAAATATTTTCTTTCTTTAAAACCTAAAGCTCAAATTTATCTCATTAGCAAAAAACCTCTCCCCTTAAAAGAAAATGGCTTGTTTGTTGATAAAAACTATCTTTATTTTCAATTAAACAATAAAAAAGAAAGGCTTTTTTCTGTTAAAAATTTTTCTAATTTATGGGGGATCCATAATTTAGAAAACCTTATGGCTTCTTTATTGGCAGGTTATTTATTTAAAATAGAATTTAAAGAAATGATGCCCAAAATATCTCAATTGCCCCAGATCAAATTTCGGCAAGAAGAGATATTTTCTAATAAATATGTTAAAATTATAAATGATAGCGCCTCAACTATTCCAGAAGCCACTATTTCAGCCATTAAACGTTTTTGTTTTCAATCCCCTTTAATTTTAATAACTGGTGGGACAGATGCCAATTTAAGTTTTAAAAAACTAGCTCTAGAAATAAAAGATAAGGTTCAAGAAAAAAATCTTATCCTTTTAAACGATTCAGCAACAAAAAAATTAATAAATGAATTACAAAAAGTTGGCTTTAAAAATTTTTTTGTCTTTGAAAGTCTAAAAGAATGCGTTCTTAAAGCTAAAGAAATAGCTCAAAAAAACAAAAAAACAATTATTCTTTTTTCTCCTGGAGCTAAAAGTTTTAATAAATTTTTAAACGAATACCAGCGAGGAGAAATATTTAATAAAATAGCTAAAAAAGTTTTTAAAGAAAAAACATGAAAGAAAAATTAGCAAGAAATTTATGGATTTTAACTTTTATTTTTATAGTTTTAGGAATAGGAGCTCTAATAAGTGCTTCGAGTATCATTGCTCAAGAAAAATACAACGATCCTTTTTATTTTGTAAAAAAACAAATAGTTCAAGGGGTTCTTTTAGGGTTACTTTCAGCTTATTTATTCTCAAAAATTAATTTAGAGTTTTTACGAAAAGCTAGTCTTATTTTATTAATTTTTAATATTATCCTTCTTCTTTTATGCTTTTCTTCACCTTTTTCTTATAACCCCGAAACATCTTCGGCAAAAAGATGGCTAAAAATTGGACCTGTAGTTTTTCAACCATCAGAACTTTTAAAAATCACTTACCCACTTTTTTTAAGCAATCTTTTGGCTAATTACTCTCTTAAAAAAAGAAGGCAAATTTTTGGAAAACCTTTTCTTGGTTTTTTAATCTCTTTAGGAATTATTAGTTTAATTATTTTCAAACAACCAGCGACAGGCACTTTATTCATTATAGGCCTTTCCAGTTTGATAATGTATATCTCCGCTTCCCTTTCTTTGATTCAGTTTTTAATTTTTGGAATCTTGGGAGGAGGAGTTCTTTTATATGTTATTAAAAAAAGTCTTTATCGCTTTAATCGAATTCTTTCTTTTCTCTCGGCAGAAAAAGACCCATTGGGTAGTGGGTATCAAATAATTCAATCATTAACAGGAATTGGTTTAGGAGGCCTTCTCGGAGTTGGTTTTGGCCATTCTATTCAAAAATTTCATTATTTACCCCAAGCTCATACAGATGCGATTTTTTCTATTATTGCTGAAGAATTTGGCTTTATTGGCTCCGTTCTTATTTTAACCTTATTCATTATTTTTGCCTGGTTTGGAACAACCATTAGTAAAAAGGCTAAAGATAAATATTATAAGTACCTATCTTTGGGCCTCACTTATAACATTACTTTCCAAGCCTTCATTAATATTGCCTCTATGTGTCGACTTTTACCTATTACTGGTATTCCCTTGCCTTTTTTCAGCTACGGAGGGTCGGCGATGGTTATTAATTTAACAATTGTTGGTCTTTTAATTAATATTATTAAAAATGAAGCGTAATCTCAAAAACGCTTTTTTAATCATCTTTTTTTTAATTTTATTAGCTATCTATTTAAACTTTCGCGAAGAAGTATCCCTTTGCTTTTTTAATATTAAAAATTTTTTTCAAAAAAACTTCCTTTTTTCTAAAAACATTGAAATTAAATCAATAAATAATTCCTTAAGAATAACAAAAGAAACAATTTTAAATGACTCACAAATTGACAATTTCTATGTTTCAAAAAATGGGAATCTTTTTGTTTTAACTTCGAAAAATAAAATTTTTATTTTTAACAGAAAGGGGAATATTAAAGAGAAAGTTTATGAATTCAAAACCCCTTTAGAAGAAATCATTTTACCCCCATTTAAAAATATCCAAGATATTTTAGTTAAAACTAAAAAAGAATATTACTTACTTTTTCTTTCACCATCTATCGAAAAAAGCGTTTCTTTAAATAACATCTTTTTAAAGGCCCTAAAGAATTCTGATTTTAAAAACCTAGAAAAAGAACCCCAGATTTTAAAAATTGTTTATCATCCTTTTTTAGAGTATGTTTATTTAATTAAAACCAATATTGGCATTTATTCTTATAATTTTTTAAATAATCAAATAGAACTTATTTATTTTGGCTCTAATTCTAATTTCTTTTTAAATAACGAGTACCTTTACTTTATTAAAGAAAATGGCATAATAAATGTTTATTCATTAAAAGAAAAAAAAGACATAAAAGCTTCTTTTTATTCTTTCTATAACCAAAATTATTTAAAAATTAATCTTTTCTTTAATCAAAAAGCAAGTTCAAATGATCTAATAGTGATTGATGAAAATCAAAATGCTTATTATTTTAAAAATATAGAAGACCCCTCCCCTACTTTTGTTGACTCTAAAGTTGAAAAAGCATTTTTAAACGGAAACAGTATTTTCGTTATTCTTAAAAACAATCAAGAAAATAATTTTTCAATTAAATCTTTTAACCCAGAAGACCTATCTCTTTCTTTGTTAAATACATCAATTGACTACCCCTTGATTGATTTTATTAATCAAAATTATTTTCTTTATCTAAAAGATAAAAAAATTAATCTTTTCAGTCTTTCGGACAATAAATCTCAAATCTTAATTGACGATTTAATAAAAAATAATAACCTATTTTTTGACCATTCTTTAAATTATCTTTATTATTTAACAGACACAGGTCTTCAAAGACTTACTTTAAAATTTTAATAAATTTAAAAAGCGAGGTTCCCCTCGCTTTTTAAATTTGGCTTATCTCTTTTGCCACTGGGGAGCTCGGCGAGCTTTCTTTAAACCAAACTTTTTTCTTTCAACTATGCGAGCATCTCTTGTTAAGAAACCCGCTTCTTTTAGAATTTTTCTTAAATTCTCATTAATTTTTAATAAACATCGACTAATGCCTAACCGAATAGCCTCTGCTTGACCAGTTGTTCCACCCCCTCTTACTTTGACCTTAATAAGATATTTATTTTCCATATTAGTTAATTTTAGAGGAGCCAGCACTTTCTCTTGATTTTCTTTAATAGGGAAATAAACTTCAAGAGGTTGGTCGTTTATTAAAATATTAGGTTTATCAAAATAAAACCTCACTCTTGCTACCGCTTCCTTTCTTCGACCAATAGCTTCTATGTATTTTTGTTTTTTTTCTTCTACCATATTAAAGATTAATAATTAAATTTTTTAATCTCTTATCCCTGAGTTTATTTTTGGGTAACATTCCTCTTACCACCATTTTTAAAACTCTTTTTGGATCTTTATCCCATAACTCTTTTAACTTAATTTTCTTTAAATGACCTATATAACCTGTATGTCGATAATAAATTTTATTTTCTAATTTCTTTTTTGAAATTTTAGCTTTTGATAGATTATCAACTATAACTTTTGTTTGAGATAATAAATGAGGTTGATAAGATGGCAAGTGCTTACCTTGAAGATAAAATGATATTTTTGAACCTAAATACCCTAGGCTTTTTCCAGTGGCATCAATCTTTATAATGTCATTACCATTTTGAATATTCCCTTTAGCCATTTTTTTAAATTTATCTTTATTTAATTAACTCCAAAATAACCATTTCTGCTCCATCTCCTTTTCTAACTAGCATTGTTTTAATAATTCTAGTATATCCTCCATTTCTTGTTAAATATCGTGGCGCTAATTCATAATAAAGTTTATTTAAAGATTTTTTAGGTAATTCTTTCTTAATTCTCCGATAGGCAGATAAATTTTGCTTTTTGGCAATAGTAATTAATCTTTCCGCTTTTTTCTGGGCTTCTTTTGCTTTGGCTAAAGTTGTTTTAATCCTTTCTTTTAAAATTAAATTATGAACCAAGCTTTTTATTAAAGCTTTTCTTTGATCCCTTTTTCTGTGCAATTTTCTCCCCTTTTTTAAATGTTTCATAGTTCTACCCTCTATTTAATAACGTATTCTAAATTCTTAAGAACCTTTTTAATTTCTTCTAAAGACTTTTCTCCCATTCCTTCGAGTTTCTTTAAGGATTCTTCTTTATATCTTAAAAGACCAGCTAGTGTTTTAATACCATGCTTTAAAAGAATATTCTTAGTTCGAGCACTTAAATCTAATTCTTCAATCAAAATATCTTTTGGCTCTCTTTTAATGTCTTTAAAAGCCGGGCTACTTTCTAGTCCCATTTCTTTTTCTTCTCCCTTGATGTTCTGCTCAATAAAATTAAGGTGACCTTTTAATATTTCTACTGCTTTTAAAAATGCCTCTTTTGGGGTAACTGAACCATCAGTTTCTATATCTAATATTAAACGATTATAATTAGTTTTTTCTCCTACTCGCATATCTTCTACTTGGAAATTCACTTTCTCTATTGGGCTAAAAATGGCATCCATTAAAATTGTTCCTATCGGAGTTTTTCCTTTCTTTCGATCTTCGGCCAAAGAATAACCTAATCCTTTTTCGACAATTGCCTCCAACTCAAAATTTGCTTTTTTGTCAGTCAAAGTGGCAATTAAGTGATCAGGATTCATTATCTCTACCATTGGATTAGGCTCAAAATCTCTTCCATAAACCTCTCTTTCGCCACTAGCTTTTAATTTAATTGTTTGGGGTTCGTCTGAATAAAGCCTTACATGGAGTTCTTTTAAATTAAGCATTATATCTATTACCGATTGATAAACATAAGGAATGGTAGAAAACTCGTGTTGAACATCTTTGATTTTAAAAGAAGTAATAGCTGCTCCCTCAATTGAAGAAATTAAAATACGCCTAAGGGCATTTCCTAAAGTGATGCCATATCCTGGATAAAGACCTTCGATAATAAATCTGCTTAAATTTTTATTTTCTTTAGATTTTTCTTCAAATATTTTTAAATCTTTTAAAAAAATATCCATGATTTTTAAAAATTATTTTATTCTTTCTTTTTATTTTTTACTATAAAATTCAACAATTAACGGAAAATCAAAAGGCAACTGCAATTCCTCTAAATTCGGTAAAGCAACCACTTTTCCTTCTAATTTTTCTCTGTCTAAAGAAAGAAAACTAGGCGGTTGATAATTTTTTAATTTTTCTTTTAAGTCCTTAAAAGGAGCTTTTTCTAAACTCTGAGGTCTTATTTGAATAGTATCTCCTATTTTTAATAAAGTCGAAGGAATATTATGTTTTCGACCATTTAAAAGAAAATGACCATGGTTAATCAACTGACGAGCCGTTTTTCTATTAGGAGCAAAACCTAATCGAAAAACAATATTATCAAAGCGACTTTCTAATAATTGAGCTAATGTTTCTGGAGTAGAGGTTCTCTTTTTTAAAGCCATCTCATAATATCGTTTAAACTGTCTTTCTCTTAAGCCATAAGTAAGTTTAGCTTTTTGTTTCTCAAGCAGCTGTCGACCATAAGGAGTCAAACCCTTTCTTTTTCTTTTTACCCCTCTTAAAGCTATTCCTCTTCTGATTAATAAACATTTCGGAGTATAACATTTCTCTCCTTTTAAAAATAATTTTTCACCAGCGTAACGACATTTTTTACATAAAAGTTCTGACATTTTTCTCTTTATTTATTTTTATTAAAATTTTTATTTAAATTTAGACTCTTCTGACTTTTGGAGGACGAGGACCATTATGAGGAATAGGGGTAACATCTTTCACTAAATCAATATCTATTCCCTTATTAGCTAAAGCTAAAATTGAAGCTTTTCTTCCACCTCCTATTCCTTTGATATAAATTTCCACTGTCTTTAATCCTATTTTTTTAACTTTCTCTAATAAAGCCTCCACCACTTTAGTAGCAGCATAAGGAGTCGCCTTTTGGGGACCTCTAAAACCTAAAGAACCAGCCGAAGACCAGGCAATAACATTCCCATTTAAATCAGTTAAAGTCACCATTGTATTGTTGTAAGAACAACTAATATAAATTCTCCCCTTTTCTAATTGTTTCTTCGGGGCTTTCGTAGCGAACTCAGTAATTTTACTTTCTATTTTAGAAATATCCTCTCCTGTTTTTGTAACAATTCGTTTTTTTCCCATTTTATTGAAAAAAAATTAATAAATATTTATTAAATAAATTATGTTGGGGAAGGCGGTTTTCTCCTACCAGAGCCGACTGTTTTTCTAACATTTCCTCTGACTGTGCGAGAATTAGTTTTTGTTCTCTGCCCTCTTACAGGTAAATGTTTGCTATGCCTTATTCCCCGATAACAACCTAACTCTATCAGTCTTTTAATATTATCTTTGACTTCTCGTCTTAAATCTCCTTCTATTTTAATTTTTTTTTCTTCAATAACTTCTTTAATTCTATTTAGCTCCTCTGGTAACAAATCTTTTGTCTTTTTAAAAAAATCAATATTAGCCTCTCTTAAAATTTGCCTGGAAAGTGGGAGGCCTATTCCATAAATATAAGTTAAAGCTATTTCTATATTTTTTTCATCTGGAAGATTAACTCCTAAAAATCTCATTTATAATAAAATTTATCCCTGCCTCTGTTTATGTTTGGGATTCTTTTTACAAATAACATAAACTCGACCTTTTCTTTTGACCACTTTACAATCGCGACAAATTTTTTTAACCGAAGCTCTTACTTTCATAAAACTTAAAAAATTATTAATAAAACTTTATTAATTTTGAAAAATTAAGGTTATAAACGATAAATAATTCTTCCCCGATTGGGATCATAAGGTGATATCTCTACTACTACTCGATCACCTGGTAAAATCTTTATAAAATTAATCCTTAATTTACCAGCTAAATGAGCCAAAATTTCTCTTTCGGATTTTTCTAATTTGACTCTAAAAAGAGCATTTTTATAAATCTCTAAAACTACTCCTTCTTCTTTAATCTTTTCTTTACCCTTCATAAGGAATTTTTATTTTATCAAAAAAAATAAATTTAGTCAATATTTACTGTTATTTTCTTTTCATTTGCAGGCAAAACCTTCACCCAAAAAGGAGTAATTTTTAAAACAATTTTTTCTATCTCATTATACCCGGAAAGAATTTTTTGAACTTCTTTAATATTTTTCTGCTTAACCAATCGGATAATTTCTGAGGAAGAAATTTGTTGACAAAGAAAAACTTTTCCTAAAACGTTTAATTTCATTGTTCCGTTTTTAAAATCTATTTCTTTTAAATCATATTTTAATTCAAAATCATCGCAAAAAGTTTTCTGCTCAGGTAATTTTGTTTGATAAATTTGGACTAATAAATTTTTAACATCTTTCTCATTAAAGGCAGCTACCATTACTTCTCCTTCGGCATTAACATTGAAAAATTGCCGATTATCTCCTGCTTTAGCATCTGATTCTAATTTAGTTAATTTAAATCCGCTCTTTGCTCCTTCAATAATTTTAAGCTCTCTTGGAACTTTATTTTTAATATCTTCTTCTATTAAATTTAAAATATCCTTTAAAATTACTTCTTCTGCTTTTTTTAAATCATCATTAGTCACCAAAGGAATTGTTCCATAAGCTCCCCCGGTCATTTCTTTTTCTGAATAAGCATAAAATTTATCATATTTTTCTGTACCCTTAAAACCAACAATTGTAAACTTACAATTAGTGGAAGGATTACAAGGTCCAATATTATAATCTGGTCCTGCTTGATCAGCAGTAACTTTAACTGTAATAGCACCAGGAATAGATTTATTATTCTCTTCAACAGAACCAGGAATAGTAATCCTTGAGTTTATCCTAAAAATTTTTCCATCAGGAGTTTCTAATCTAGTATTAGCGACTAAAACTTGAGGATAGGAAGTAAGATTATAAATTGTTACTTCTCCTGAGGCTTTTCGCTCGTCTTTTCCAAAACCAGTACTTTCAAATTTTCTTTCTGATTTTTCTTTAAAGACATAAAGATTTAAAGGCAAAATTAATTTTTCAGGATTTATTTCTTTAATATTTTTATCAAATAATACTTCTTGATTTATTTCCTGAATCTCCCTTTTTCTTTTTATATTAATTTCTGCTTTTGAAAAACTTGTAATTGACAAAAAATATAAAACTCCGAGACCCAAAACAAAAATTAAAAAAGCCAAGCCTTTTTGATAATTTCTTTGTTTAGGAATATTTAACTCTCTTTTTAACGGCTTTAAATCAAGTGGCAATTCTTCTCCAATTATCTCCTTTTCCTCTTTTTCTAAAAAACCTTCTATTCTTTTTTCCATTTCCTCCAAAGAAATAGGTTCTGAGATTTCCTCTTCTTCCTCTAATCTTTTCTCAATTCCTTCTGGCTTTTGCTCTTTTTGACCCTTTGGATAAATATCAAAAATTTTTCTTTTTTTAGCCATAATTTAATTTATAGAAATTATAACAAATTTCAAGAAAAAAATTAAGTTATTCTACCAAAATAGCTTTTATTCTTTTTACATTAGAAGAAACTGATTCATGCTCTGTAATCTTTATTCCTTTAATTTCTTTAGTATTTTTTACATGGGGACCTTTACAGATTTCATGAGAAAAAGCCTCTCCATTTTTCTCCTTAATCATATAAACTCTTACTTTCTCTGGGTATCGTTCTTTAAAAGTCCCCCAAGCTCCATTTTTAATAGCCTCTTCCAAAGAGGTTTCATAAAATTCTACCTCTAATCCCTCTTGAATTTTTTGATTTATTAAATCCTCGATAGCCTTTAATTCTTCTTTGGTTAACTTCCTATTATAAGAAAAATCAAACCTTAATCTTTGTTCATTAATATCTGAACCCTTTTGCTCAATATTTGAATCAATTATTTTTTTTAAAGAAGCTAAAAGAAGGTGAGTAGCTGTATGAAGTCTAACTATTTTATAATCCTTATCACTAGAAACTTCTAATACCCCATGGCCACCAAATTTTTTTTCTTGACTTTTTCTAGAAATCTCTTGATGGTAAGAAAAAGCTTTTTTAAAACCATCTTCATCAATTTTTAAACCATTTTCTTTTGCCATCTCTTTAATTAAATCTAAAGGAAATCCATAACTTTGATATAATTTAAAGGCCTCTTCTCCTTTTATTTCCTTTTCGTCTTTTTTCTCTTTTAATTTCAAAATTTTTTGCCATTCTCTTAAACCTTTTTCTAAAGCCGAATCGAATTTATCAATTTCTGTTTTTAAAACATTTAATATTTTCTCTTTTTGATCAATTTCTGGATAAAAATCTTTATAAATCTCTATTATTTTTTCTATCAATAAATTTAAAATTTTTATTTCTTGATTTTTATCAAAATGAGGCTTTTTAAAAATTCTAGAAATTCTTCGAATTAACCTTCTTAAAACATAACCTCTTTCTACATTAGATGGCTCTATTCCCTCTACTATTAAAAAACTAATTGCCTTAAGATGATCACTTATAATTCTTAAAGCAGATAATTCTTCTTTTTTAAAGTAATCGGATAAAATTCTTATTAAAGGCAAAAACAAATCAGTATCAAAAACTGTTTTTTCTTTATTATTTGGATATTGTAAAACTAAAGCCAATCTTTCAAGTCCCATTCCTGTATCTACTCCTCTTTGCTTTAAAGGGATATAATTTCCTTTTTCGTCTTTAAAATATTCGTTAAAAACTAAATTCCAAATTTCTAAGTTATCTATATAAATTTCCACTGTTGGCCCACAAGGCCCGCTTAGTCCAGTTGGTCCCCAAAAATTATCCTCCGATGTTCCTTCTTTTATCATTTTATCTTCTATCTTTAAATTTTTTAAAACTTCTAAAGATTCCTCGTCTTTTAAAATATTCTTTTTTTTATCACCAGGATAAAAAGTAAAATAAACTCTCTCTTTTTCTATTTTTAATTCTTCAAAAATAAATTTACATGCTAATTCTATCGCTTCTTTTTTAAAATATCCGCCAAAAGAAAAGTTCCCTAGCATTTCAAAAAAAGTTAAGTGAGACCGATCTCCGACTGATTCTATATCACTTGTTCGAAAACACTTTTGGCAAGTAGCAACATTTCTAGTATTCAATGGTTCATTTAAATAAGGATGGGCATCCTTAAAGGGTGAAAGTTTTAAAGTATAATATGATTTAAACTGCTGCATACCAGCAGTAGTAAATAGCACCGAGGGATCATCTTCCAAGACTAAAGGAGATGACGGAATAATTCTATGCCCATTTTTCTGAAAATAATTTAAAAATAACTCTCTAAGTTCCTTTGCTTTCATGTTTTTGGAAAAATTCTTCTACTACTTTTTTATCTTCAAAAGGAATTTTTTTATCTTTATAAATTAACATTTTTTCATTACCTCGACCTAAAATAGCTATTAAATCCCCTTCTTTTGATTCTTCCAAAGATTTGAAAATAGCCTCTCTTCTGTCAATAATTGCTAAATATTTAGAGGGATTAATATTATTTTTTCTGGCATAATTTAAAAAATCCTCAATTCCTTTCTCTCTTGGTTCATTTAAAGGATCATCTTCAGTAATAATCACTAAATCAAAAAAATTTAAAGCAAGCTCGGCTAATTTTTCTCTTTCCTCAAGCGGGCTTTCTCCAAAATTACCATAAACTACTATTTTTCTTTTTGGTTTTAATTTTTCTATTAACTTTATTATTGATTGAAAAGCTAAGGGTGTATTGGCTTTGTCAATGATTATCGTTTTTTTATCTTTTTCAATGATTTCTAATCTTCCGGGAATGTTCTTTAAATTCTCAATTGAGGAAACTATTTTTTCTTTCGGAATATTAAAATACTCTCCAATAATAATTGTCACTAAAGCATTTAAAATATTTTCTCTATAAGGCAAATCTAATTTAATCTTTGTTAAAAATTGATTATTTCGAAACACTTCAAATTCTAAAATATTTTGATTTTCATTAATAATTTTTGCCCAATAATCACTTGAGGAATCAAACCCATAGGAAATGACTTTGGCTTTTGTATTTTTTTTAAATAAATCAAAATAAGGAGAATCTTTTGGTAAAATTGCTAAACTATTTTCTTTTAAATATTTAAAAAGTTGAAGTTTAGCCTTAACATAATTTTCCATTCCTTTATGAATAGCAACGTGATGATTATAATCTATATTGGTTAAAATGGCTATTTTAAAATTTAAAGAATATGTTCTAAAGTACATCAACCCAAAAGATGTTACCTCCATTATTACTTTATTTAAACCTTCCTTTTTCATTCTTTTCAATAAAAGAAAAAGAACAAAAGGGTCTGGTGTCGTTGCTGGTCCTGTGCCTAAATGATAGATAGTCTCGTTTTGAAAATAATAACCAGCTGTCCCTATCAATCCTACTTTTTCTTTATTTTCTTCAAAAAGATTTTTTAAAAAAAATGATAAAGTTGTTTTCCCAGTTGTCCCGGTAATACCTATTAAACACATTCTCCTTGCTGGAAAAAAATTATAAATATTCCAAAAAAGAGCCCAACTTTTTCTTAAAAAAGCGCTTCTTTTAAGTCTATTTATAAAAGACATATTTTATTTCAAGAATTCTAATAATCTTTTTGCTCGCGGGTGCTCTTTCAGTTTTTCTAAAGTTTTGGTTTCGATTTGCCTGATTCTTTCTCTTGTCACTTTAAACATCTCTCCCACTTCTTCCAAAGTATGGGCTACCCCGTCTTCTAAACCAAATCTCGCTTTAATAATTTCTCTTTCTCTTTCTGGTAAATCCTTTAATATTTCATTTAATTCCTTTTTTAACATTTCTTTTTCAGCGTGATTTTCTGGATTTAAGGCTTTATTATCAGAAATAAAATCTCCTAACTCACTTCCTTCTTCGTCGCCAACCGGCTGATTTAAAGAAAAAATACCTTGAGAAATTTTCATTAAGTAATCTATTTCTTCTGGATCAACACCCATCTCTATAGCTACTTCTTCAGGAGTTGGTTCCCGACCTAAAGTTTGGGCAAGCTGTCTTTTTACCTTTAAATATTTAGTAATTGTTTCAACCATATGAACGGGGATTCTAATAGTTCGTCCTTGATCAGCCAAAGCTCGAGAAATCGCCTGTCTTATCCACCAAGTAGCATAAGTAGAAAACTTAAATCCCTTTTTATAATTAAATTTATCTACTGCCTTAGAAAGGCCAATGTTTCCCTCTTGAATTAAATCTAATAAAGTTAAATTTTTGCTCCGACCCAAATATCTTTTAGCTATAGAAACTACTAATCGTAAATTAGACTCTATCATTCTTTGGCGAGCTTTTTCATCTCCTTTCAAAATTCTTTTAGCCAACTCTTTTTCTTCTTTTGGGGTTAAAAGAGGTATTCTTCCTATTTCTCGAAGATAAGCTTGAACAGCATCTGACAATTCAACATCTTCTGGAAATTGAAGAGCATTTTTTAATTCTTCATCAGTCACTTCTGTCCTATCTGTTAAAAGATCCATATTTTCTAATATTTCGATGTTTTCTATTGCTAAACGATCATAGATTTTATCTAATAAATCTATATTTTCTTCTATCCTTGGGAAATACATTAAAATTTCATCATAAGTAATAAAGCCTCGAGGTTTCCCTCGGTTAATTAGTTCCTTTATCTTTTCTTCCAGTTCTTTATCTTCTTTATGACTTACCTTCTTTGTCTCTTTGAGACTTTTCTTTTTAGGATTTTTCTTTCTTTTCTTTTTTTGAGTTTTCTTTATCTTTTTTAAATTTTCTTTTTTTCTTTTTTTTCGCATATTTATTTTTAATAATTTCTGAATAGTCTTGATCTTAATTATTTTATAATCTTTATTCCTCCCATATAAGGCACTAAAACTTTTGGTACCCTAATAAAACCTTCTTGAGTTTGATAATTTTCAATAATAGCAATTATTGTTCGACCAATAGCTAATCCGGTCCCATTTAAAGTATGAACAAATTCAAGTTTACCCGTATTTTTATTTTGATATTTTATGTTCAATCTCCGAGCCTGAAAATCTGTACAGTTGGATGTAGAGTGAGTTTCTCGGTATTGACCTTTTCCTTCGTTTTGACCTGGCAACCAAGCTTCAATATCATACTTAGCAGCCGCCGGATCTCCTAAATCTCCAGTACAAATTTTAAGAACTCTATAAGGAATTCTTAAAGCCTGCATTAATTCTTCTTCGATAGAAAGAAGCAATTCATGCTCTTTTATACTTTCTTGAGGTTTAGAAAAAATAAACATTTCTATTTTATCGAACTGATGAACCCTTAAAATACCTTTGGTATCCTTTCCATAAGAACCAGCCTCTCTTCTAAAACACGAAGAAAAACCCACATATCGAAGAGGTAAATCTTCTTCTTTTAAAACCTCATCCATATGCATCGGCCCTAGAATTTGCTCCGCCGTTCCTATTAAATAAAGATCATCTTTTTCTAAATAATAAACCTCTTCTTTCCCTCTATCTAAATAACCCATCGCCCAAAAAGGTTCGGGTTTAATTAATACAGGAGGAATAACGGGAATAAAACCATGCTTTGTTATTCTTTCAAAAGCAAATCGAATTAAAGCTATTTCCAATAACGCAGCTCCTCTTTTTAAAAAACCAAAACGAGTACCCGAAGTCTTTCCTGCTCTTAAAGTGTCAATAATATCCAACTTTTCAGAAATTTGTAAATAATCTTTGGGAGAAAATCTAAATTTAGTTTTTTCTCCAACTTCTCTTAAAACTACGTTATCATTTTCATCTTTTCCAATAGGAACATCTTCCAAAGGTAAATTAGGAATTAAGGCCCATAATTTTTTCCATTCTTCTTCTATTTTTTTTAAATCTTCTTCTTGTTGAGAAATCACTCCTTTAAGCTCTTTTAATAATTGCCGAAGCTCCTCTTTGTTTTCGGAAGTTAATATTTTTTCTTCTGCCAGATTTTTCTTAGCTCTTAAATTTTCTATTTTTGATAAAATATCTCTTCTTTTTTTGTCTATTTCTAAAAATTGATCAACAATTGAAGGATCTACTCCCTTTTGAGAAATTTTTTCTTTAACAAAATCGGTTTTTTCTCTAATAAGTTTTAAATCAATCATAATTTTTATTTTATTCCTTTTTAGGTTTCATAAAAGGAAAGAAAATAACCTCTTTTAATGAAGGAGCTTCTGTCAACACCGCTACTAATCTATCAATTCCTATACCTAAACCAGCTGTTGGAGGCATTCCGTATTCAAGAGCTTCTAAAAATTCTTCGTCTTGAGGGTGAGCTTCTAAATCCCCTTTTTGCCTCATTTCTTCTTGTTTTAAAAATCTTTCTCTTTGATCTAAGGGGTCATTTAATTCTGAAAAGCCATTAACTAATTCCCAACCATTAACTATTAATTGAAATCGACTAACTAAATTTGGAGAATCTTCTTTCCTTTTAGCCAAAGGGGAAATTTCCACTGGATGATCTATAATATAAGTTGGTTCTTTTATTTCTCTTCTATATTTTTTGAAAATCAATTCAAAGATTTTTTCTTTTTTTATATCTTTTTTCTCTAATTCTATTTCTAATTCTCTTGCCTTTTTTAGCCATAAATCTAAATCCTCGTCAAATCCTAAACCTGTTTTTTTCTTTAAAAAATCTTCATATTTAATTCTTGGCCATTTTCTCTTAAAAAGATCAGACAAATGAAGAAGCTTTTTTCTTAATTTTTTAGCTAAAAATCTAAACATGTCCTCAATTAATTCCATTAAATCTTCTCTTGAACTATAGGCACTGTATAGCTCTAATAGACTGAATTCAGGATTATGCTCTCTATCTATCCCTTCATTTCGAAAACATCGGCCAATTTCATAAATTTTTTCAAATCCTCCTATTATTAATCTTTTTAAATAAAGCTCTGGAGCAATTCTTAAATAAAGATCCAAATTTAGATATTCCAGGTGAGTTTTAAAAGGCTGAGCGTTTGCTCCTCCATAAACTGTCTGTAAAATTGGGGTTTCTACTTCAATAAAACCTAAATTATTTAAAAATTCTCGTATCAAAGAAATAATCTCGGAACGCAAAAGAAACCTTTCTTTTACCTCTGGATTCATTAATAAATCTAGATATCTTTTTCGAAACCTTTCTTCAACATCTTCCAATCCATACCAAACACTAGGAATAGGTCTCAAACTTTTAGCTATTAATCTGTATTCTTCAACCAAAATACTTTTCTCTTTTGTCTGACTTTTTACTGCTTTTCCTTTTACCTCAATAAAATCACCTATATCAAAAAACTTTCTAAAGAAATCTAAAGCCTTATTTTTTAAAGAGTCTTTCTTTAAAATTATCTGAATTTTCCCACTCATATCGCAAATATCAGCAAAAAATATATCCTTGTGATCTCGTAAAGCTAAAATTCGGCCAACTACATAAATTTTTTTTCCTTTTTTAGAAAAGCTATTAAAATTTTTTAAAATCTCCGAAATCGAAAAATCTCTTTTAACCTTTTCTGGATAAGGATTTATTCCTGTTTTTTTCAATTCTTCTATCTTTTGCTTTCTAATGTTAATGATATCTTTAAGCATATAATTATTTTATCAGATTTTTAGCTAATTTTTAAGATTTTATATTTTATTTCTCCAGTGGGGGTTTTAACTATCACTTCCTCTCCCTTTCTTTTCCCTAAGAAAGCTTGTCCTAAAGGAGACTCATTAGAAATTTTTCCTTCCAAAGGTTGAGTTTCGTGAGAACCAACAATAGTAAAGGTTCTTTTTATTTTCTTACCACCTACTATACCCTCTACTTCCACAGTCGAACCCAATTCCACTTTGTCACTCTTTTTTTTCTGAATGATAACAGCGTTTTTTAAAAATTCTTCTAACTCTATAATCTGACTCTCTAAAGCAGACTGAGCTTCCTTTGCTTCTTGATAAGCAGCATTTTCTGATAAATCTCCTAACTCTTTAGCCTCTTGAACTTTTTGAATGATTTCTTTTCTTTTAACTGTTTTTAAATACTCTAGTTGATCTTTTAATTTTTTGTAAGCCTCTGGGCTAATATAATTTTTTTTCATGGATTTAGACTATTTTTATTTTTTTGATAACGATTTAAAGCATACCAATTCACTACCTCCTCAATCACTGGTAAAGTAGAACCAGTATTAGAAGTTGGGTTTTCAATGACAATTAAAATGACTATTTCTGGATTCTCAAAAGGAACATAAGCTCCAAAAACAGCGTTATATCGTTCCGTCATTCCTTGACCGTATTTAGGAGAACCACTTTTTCCAGCAATATCTAATAAGGCATATTTTAAAGGGGTTGCTGTTCCTGATAAAACAACTTCTCGCATTCCCTCTTGGACTATTCTTAAGTTTTCTTCTTTAAAAGATAAATGGATTTTTTCTTCAGGATTAATAGAAATTAACTCTCCGTTTGGTTTTTCAATAGCTTTTACAAGATGGGGTTTCATTAGAACCCCATTATTAGCAATAATAGATATATAAGCACTCATTTGTAAAGGTGTCAAGCTTAAACCACCAGTTCCAATCGCCACATTATACGTATCTCCTAAACGCCAAGTAGGATCTTCCGGTCGAACTTTTTTTAAATATTCGGGGTCTGGTAAAATCCCCTTTGCCTCTGAGGGTAAATCTATTCCTAAAACATCACCGAGGCCAAATTTCTGCCAATATTGTTTCATTTTCTCCCAACCTAAACCCTTAATATCCTTATATCCTCCCCCTATTACCCAAAAATAAAAATTACAAGATTCTGCAATTGCTTTTTTCATATTCACCCAACCATGATTTTTCCAATCTTTGAAAACATACTTAATTTCTGGATTATAAGGATTAGGAATAACAATTTCTCCTTCATCATAAATATTTTTTTGAGGATCAATGATATTTTCTTCTAAGGCAGCTAAAGCAACTAATGGTTTGATTAAAGAACCCGGCTGATAAATGCCAGAAACTACCCTATTAAATAAAGGGTATCTTTTGCTATTTAAATATTGATTAATTAACTCTTTGTTCTTCCCCTCTGTTAAAATATTAGGATCAAAACTATCAATAGAAACTAACGATAGTATTTCTCCATTTTTTGGGTTTAAAATTATTCCTGCTGCGCCTTTAGCTGAATAAATTTTAACACTATTTTTAAGGGCATTATAAAAAACTTCTTGCAAGTCTTTATCTAAAGTAGTGATTAAATTAGAACCAGAAGTTGGTGGTATTTCTTGAATAGTTTTTTTAACTTTTAAAGTAGCATCTAATTCAACTATTTTTTTTCCTGGAGAACCCATCAGAATTTCTTGATAATAATTCTCTAACCCCATTTTTCCTATCTTAGAAGATAAAGGATAATTTTTATATTTTTCCAATTCTTCATTGCTCATTTTCCCTATATAACCAATAACATGGGCAAATATTTCTTTATAAGGGTATTCTCTTTTATAGGTCGGGAAAATAGCAAAACCTTTATTTTCCTCAATCTCTGTTTCAAACTCCCTTATTTCCTCAGCGGAAACCTCGGATTTTAAAAGGATTGGGTCAAGAGAATAATTTAAATTTTTCTTATAAATTAAATCAATAACACCTTTCAATTCTTCTAAATCATAATCAAATATTTTACTTATTTTAAGAAGCAAATTTTCAAAATCTTTGTCGTTTTTATTTAAATCAAGAGGAATTATCATTAAAGAATAAGAAGGGATATTAATAGTTAAGGGATTTTTATTTCTATCATAAATAATTCCTCGAGGGGGCTCTATTAAAATTTGTCTAGTTTTATTATTAATCGCCCTAATTTCGTATTCGCTTCCTTTAAGCACCATTAAATAAAAACCCCGAAATAAAATAAAAATAGTCAAACAAAAAGCTATCCAAAAAACAGCTATAATCGCTTTTTTATTTAATGGCCAAGCCAAACTCTCTAACTTAAAACCCTCCTCTTCTTTTTCTTGCGCTTTCTTATCTAATAAAACATCCTCTGGATTTAATAAATTTTCTTTTCTATTAAGAAAATAGTTTTTCATAAAGATTAGTTTTTTACTCTTTTGCTTATAAAAAATCTTTTCTAAAATTAATAATAAAAAGCAAAAAAAGGAAAAAGTCAAAATAAAATTAAAAGCAATTGGTTTTAAAAAAAGAATTTTTTTTAGAAAAAACTCACTAGTTAAATCTAATAAAAAAAATAAAGAGAAAGAAAGAAAGCTACCGATTATTTTAGAAGCCATCGTTTGCCTTTCTAAAAAAGTAAAAAAAATGTAAAGAGTTATTAAAGCCAAAGGGAGAATCAGGATATATTTCATTGAATAACCATTATCAATATCTAAAAATGAACCAAATAATATACTCAAAAAAAGAAAAATTAAAAAATTTATTTTTTCAAAATACAAAAAAAATAAAGTTAAAGCAATCAGAAGAAAATTAATATTTTTTAAAGGAAAAGAAAGAAAAGAAAAATTAATTTGAAAAATGAGAGCTAAAAAAATAATTAACACCAGAAAAGCATAATTTAAAATTTTTTGCCAAAAATTCATATCAATTAAAAAGATTTTTAATAATCAAAACATTATCCAAAATTGAGTAATCTATTAAAGGATCAAGATAAAATTCGGAATACCCTTGATTCTTAAGCGAGCTTTCTTTTTTCTCTTTAACTTTGGCTATTAAAAAATTCTTTAAAAATTTTGATCCGCCAGCAGTTACAACTAAATCTCCTTTCTCAACATTAGCTCCCTCTAAAACATAGCTTAAAAGATAAGCTCCATTTTTATCCCTAAAAGCCAAACCTTTTATGTCTTTGTTTAAAATTTCTACCCCTATTTTCTTCTCAGGAGAAAAAACAAATTCTCCTTGACAAAAATTTTGAAAACAATAAACAATTTTGCCTATTAAAATTTTATCCTTAGTAATAATATTCATTTCTGGCTTAATTCCTTCGCCTAAGCCTTTATCTAACCAAAAATAGGAAGGTAAAGGAGAAGAATCAACTAAAATAATTTTTGAAGGCACAACTTCAAGGTTATTTTCTTTTAACAAAAGAGCTTTTTTTAAATTCTCGTTTTCTTCTTTTAATTGATAATATTGACTTTCGAAAGTTTTTAACTTTAAATTCTCTTCTTTTAAAGTATAATATTGTTTTCTAATAGAAGAAAAAGAAAGAAAATCATTTAAAAAATAGCCTATTTCTTTAACTGAGCGAAAAGACAGATTTTTAAAAATCAAAAGAGTCCCGTTAATAAAAAAATCCGATTTTCTAAAAAAAAGAGCAAATAATAAAACAAAAATAATAAAAACTATAACCTGGAAATTAAATTTTTTCTTCAAAAAAACATTAGCCATTTTTATTCAAAAGGAATCTCTTTAGTAGAGGAAATTAAAATATCCTTATAATTGTTAAAGTCATCCCAAATAATACTAATCCCTCTAATCAAAGCTGTTGTCGGTTCCTCAATAATATTAACAGGGATATCTACTGATTTAGAAATAAGCTTATCTAATCCCTTTAAAAGGCTGGTTCCTCCTCCTAAAAAGACTCCTTTTTCCATAATATCCCCCATTAATTCTGGAGGAGTTGTTTCTAAAACGTTTTTCAAAGCATCAATAATTTTTAAAATAGAAGGAGTGATAGCTTCTCGAACATCTTTTTCTTCTATTCTTATTTCTTTTGGTAAACCCCTTGTTAAATCTCGGCCCCTCACTTTCATTTCTTGATTAGTCCCTAAATCAAGACAGGAACCAATTTTAATTTTGATTTCTTCGGCAGTTCTTTCACCTATCGCTAATTTAAATTTATCTCTTATATAATAAATTATATCTTCATTCAATTTATTGCCAGCAATTTTCAAACTTCTACCTACGACTACTCCGTTTAAAGAAATAACCGCTATTTGACAACTGCCTCCTCCGATATCCATTATTAGGGTGCCTTCAGAAGAAGAAATTGGCAAATAAGCTCCTAAAGCTAAGGCTAGGGGTGATTCTATTAAATAAACACTTTTTACTCCTGCTGCCTTACAAACATCTTCTACCGCTCTTCTTTCAACATCAGTAATATTTATGGGAACATTAATAATAACCTCAGAATAGTCAAATAAATTATTTAAAAAATTTTTCTTTTTCGTTTTTTCTAAAAAATAACGAAGCATTTTTTCAGCTACTTCAAAATCCGAAATAACCCCATTAACAATAGGCTTGATAGCGCTGATATGGAAAGGGGTTTTACCTAACATTTCTTCCGCTTCTTTTCCAATGGCTACTATTTGATTGGTTTTATTATTAACGGCTACAACCGTTGGTTCGTTAATAATAATTCCCTCCCCTTTAACAAAAAATACTGTCTTAGTTGTTCCAAAATCAATACCAATTTTTCTTCTCATTTTTTTAAAAAAGAACGTCATTTTTAGTTAGAATATTTTTAAAAGCGCTTATTTTTATTAATTTAATTTTTCCACTTTTTCTTTCTTTTATTTCTAATAAATTATTTTGAATTTTTTTTTCGCTAATTACTATTCGATAAGAGATTCCTAAAAGATCAGCGTCAAAAAATTTCTCTCCAGCGTTTGCCTCTCGATCATCAAATAATACCTCTTTTTTATTTTTTAGAAGAAAATCGTAAATCTCCTTTCCTTTCTTTTGTATTAAAGCATCTATCTTTTTGTTGCCAGTAAATAAAGGAACAATAATAAACTCAAAAGGAGCCAATTCTAAAGGAAAAACTAAACCTTTTTCATCTGATAAAACATCGCTTACAACTGCTAAAATCCTAGAAATCCCAATTCCATAACATCCCATCATTACATATCTTGTTTTATTGTTTTTATCTATAAATTTTAAATCTAAAGCCTTGGAATATTTATCTTTTAATTTAAAAATATTTCCTACTTCCGCTGCTTTCTCTTTTAATAATTCCTTTTGACAAATCGGACACCTCTTTATTTCTTTTTTTAGCTCTTCATTGTACCCTATAAAGCATTTTGGACAATATTTTATCTCATCTTCGCCATTTTTTGTTAAAACTTGAAATTCGTGAGAATAAGGAGAAAAAGTGCCGCCGAGAGCCTCAGTTAAAATTACTTTTAACCCGCATCTTGTAAAAATTTTAAAATAAGCTTTTTTTACTTTCTCATAATATCTTTCTAAATCTTTTTCGTCAGCATGGAAACTATAAAGATCTTTCATAATAAATTCTCTCGTTCTCAATAATCCTCCTTTTGGCCGAGGTTCATCCCGGAATTTTGTTTGAATCTGATAAAGATAGAAAGGTAAATCTTTATAAGAAAAAATAAAATTTTTGGCTAAAGGAGTAACCACTTCCTCATGGGTAGGGCCTAAAGCATACCATTGATCATATTTTGATTGGACTTTAAATAAGGCATCAAAGCTTTCCCATCGGCCAGTTTTCTCCCATAATGATTTTGGATGCAAGGCAGCCATTAAAATCTCTTGACCACCAATTCTATCCATTTCCTCTCTGACAATTTTTTCGATTTTTTTTATTACTCGATAGCCCAATGGCAAATAATTATAAACGCCACTTGTTAATCTTTCTATAAAGTTAGCTTTAACCAAAAAAGAAAGCCCTTTTGTTTCTTCTGAAACTTGTTTTTTTGTTTTAATCTTTAAATCTTGAAGCTTCATTGTGGAAATATTTTACAATAAAAAAGAAAATTTAGCAAACTAAAACAAAAACTCAAATTTAAATAAATTATTAAAAATTACAAAGAAAGTTCTTTAATTATTTTATTAAAATCTTTTAAAAGCTTCTTTAATTTTTCTTCATCCTTATTTTTTTCCGCCTCTTGAATTTCTTTTTCTAAGCTGCTCAGTTTTTCTCTCAAAAATTCTTTCTTAAGTTCTTTTAAATTATTATTTATTTCTTTTAACACATCGATCTGAAAACTACTTAAAATCTCTTTTTCATATTCCGCTCTTAAACATAATTGATTAATCTGTTGAATCAATTCTTCATTAATATTAGCCTGATAAAGATTCTGAGGCAATAAATCCTCAGCTTTTTTTACCTTCTCTAATATCTCAAGAATGGGCTTGAATCTTTGTGGAAAATAAATGAGATAATCTGTGAGCATTTCTTTTCTTTCAGGTTTATCAATAATGAAAGACAAAATTCTTTCTGCTATTTTTTCTAATCTTGTTTGGGGGATAAAATTAACACTAACTAAATCTCTATCTTGCCTTAAAGAAGAACTCTGAAGTTCTATTCTCTTCATCTCGTCATTTAAAACTTCCAAAGAAAGATTTAAATAGTTGGCTAATTTTTCCAACCAAAAAGCTCTTTCAATGACATTAGGAATTTTCTTTACTTGCCCCAAAAAATAATTAGCTATTCTTTTTTTCCCTTCTAAAGTATTTCTATCTCCTAATTTCTTGGCTCTTTCAAAATAGAATTCCATTACCTCTAGAATATTTTTTAAAAGGTTAGAAGGATCTTTTTCTTCTAAAAAATAATCCGCTAAATCTTTGCCTTTTTCTAGGGCTAAAACTTTTACTTTAAATTCATTATTTAAAGCCAACTCAATAGTTTTTTCAGCTGCTCTCTGGCCAGCTTCATCCATATCAAAAGCTAAAACCAATGTTGGACAATATTTTTTTAATAAAGTAAGGTGATAAAGGGTTAAGCTTGTCCCTGAAGTAGCCACTAAATTTTTAATACCTGCCTGATAAGACATCAAAAAATCCATTTGTCCCTCAACTATTATTGCCTCACCTTTTTGAAAAATTTCTTCTTTTGTATAAAACAAGCCATAAAGAATTCTACTTTTATCAAAAATAATACTTTGAGGGCTATTCACATATTTTCCAACTTGTTCTATGTCTTTAATAGTTTTTAAAGGATATTTTCCCTGAAAAATTCTCCCCGTAAAACCAACGATATTCCCACTTTTATCTTTTATAGGAAAGATAATTCTTGATCGGAAACGATCGTATAAATCCTCTATTTTTAAGTTTTTAAAATAATTAACTTTATTTTTAGCATTTATTTCTTGTGGCTCTTTTTTTGAAATAACTAAGCCTGTTTTAAGAATATCTTCTATTTTAAACCCTTTAGAAATTAAATACCTTAATAAATCCCGCCATTTATCAGGAGCAAAACCTAATTGGAAAAATTCAATGGTCTCCTTTTTTAATCCTCTTTTTTTAAGATAACCTAAAGCTTCTAAATTATTTTTTAAATTTTTCTGAAAAAATAAAGTGGCTTCTTGATTGATTTTAAAAAGTCTTTGTTTTAGAGCCTGAACTTCTGGCTTTTCAAAGACAACTTTTACCCCTGCCTTTTCCGCTAAAATTTTAACCGCTTCTTTAAAGTCAACATTTTCGATTTTCATTATAAACTTAAAAATATCTCCCCCTTCGTTACAGGCACCAAAACAATGCCAAATTTGTCGAGAAGGAGAAACAAAAAAAGAAGGGGTTTTTTCTTTATGAAAAGGACATAAAGCTTTATAATTAGCCCCTGCCTTTGTCAGCTTCACATATTGACCTATCACATCAACAATATCTAATCGATTTTTTATCTCCTCTAATGGAGAAAGCATAAATTTAAATTTTAACTAAAAATTTTTAAAAAATCTTAAACCAAAAATTATTATTCCTAAAATAAGAGCTGTTAAGCTAACCATTAAAACAGCGGCTGCGCTCAAGTCTTTAATCACCTTAATTTTCCTTGAATAAGTCGGCTCTAATATATCCAGCAATTCTTCAAAAAAAGAATTTAAAATTTCTAGTGACAAAACAAGACCAACTATAAGGATAAGAATCAACCATTCTAAATAACTAATTTTAAAAGAAAAACCCAAAAGAACAGCTATCAATCCTAAACACAACATTAATCGGAAATTTTGCTGGCGATAAGCTATTTTAAAACCACTATAAGCATTAAAAAATGATTTCCCTAATTTCTTTAAAGAAAAGCTATTTTTCATATTTTTAAACTAAAAAACTTTTTCTTTATCTCTGTCTTGATCTTTATCTTTTTGTCCATCTACTAATTCTTTTAAAGAAATTGTTTCTTGAGATTTTTCTTGGACTTTTTTCCTTTCTCGAAAACATTTGTCACAATAAACCGGTCTTGAAGGAGATGGCCGAAAAGGAACAATAATTTTTCTCCCACACTGGCTACAAATTGTCTCCCAACCTTCTTTCATTGAATTTTTGAAAGAAGAACTTTTAGACATCCTCTCTTTTTCTATTAAAGAACCATAATCAAGAAAGTGCCAATGGGCTATTTCTTTCTCTACTAAATGAGAAGGAGTAGCATATTTTTCTCGAGAATAATTAATAATTTCCTGAACATAAGAAACCTCTGGTAAACTACGAGGGGGTAAATTCATTCCAGAAAATCCTTTGGTTAAAACTCCATCTACCATCAGTTTTATATAAAAATTATAATTGGGTAAATTCATAAGATCTTCTTTGGTAAAATCCGGAGAAAAATATTTTTCTAAAAATTCGGCGTCTTCAGGTCCTATTCGAAAACTGATTAAAGTCCCAATATTACCAAAAATAGAATTTCTCACCTTTTCGTTTAATTGATTAATATACTGATGAGCTAAAATAAGATTTAAACGATATTTTCTGGCTTCGGCAAAAATAGTGGCAAAAGAATCGGTCGAAAAATTCTGAAACTCATCAATATAAAGATAAAAATCTCTTCTTTCTTCTTCTTTATACTCCACTCGACTCATAGCTGCCAATTGAAGTTTAGTAACTAACAAAGCCCCTAAAAGAGAAGAATTCATTTCGCCAATTAACCCTTTTGAAAGATTGGCTAAAAAAATTTTTCCTTCATCCATTATTTTTCTCATATCTAACTTTGATTCTTTTTGCCCGATAATATTTCTTATTAATGGATTAGAAATAAACTGACCAACTTTATTTTGAATTGGGGCAATTGCTTCAACAGCAAAACGATCATGATAACGAGCGAATTCTTTTTCCCAAAAAGCTTTAACTACAGGATCAGTCACTCGACTAATAACTGCTTTTCTAAAATCACTATCAGAAAGCATTCGATTAACCCCCAATAAAGTCGAACCTGGATATTCTAATAAAGCTAAAAGGGTGTTAGAAAGAATATATTCCATTCTAGCTGACCAAACATCTGGCCAAATTTTTTTAAAAACCTCCATTAAACCAGAAACCACTAAATATCTCATTTCTGTTGGGACTTCTTCTATTACATTAAAAGCTATTGGCCAATTTAAATCAGCAGGATTAAAATAAACCACGTCTTCGATCCGATCTTTTGGTATAAAATGCAAAATTCTTTCAATTAATTCGCCATGAGGGTCTATAATTCCTAAACCCTTTTTATTTTCAATATCCTGAATAGCCATATTCTCCAACATTGTGCTTTTTCCAACACCAGCCTTACCAATAATATACATATGCCGTCTCCGGTCATCGGTTTTAATCCCAAATCTTTTATATTCATCCCGAAAATTTGTTATCCCTATATAAGTAAGATCGCTCATTTTAATGAAACTTTTTTAAAATAAAAAATTTGACATCTTTAATAGAGACAATTAAGAGCAAAATTAAAAGGAGCGAAAAAGTAATATTCGTAATTAAATTTTCTGTTTTTTGACTAATTGGTTTCTTTCTGATCTTTTCTATTAAAAGAAAAAAAATTCTTCCACCATCTAAAGCTGGAATAGGTAAAAGATTGAAAATACCTAAAACATAAGAAATCAGACCAATCAGATAAATTCCCTCTTTAAAACCAATTCTTAATGCTTGATTAGTAACAGCCACTAAACCCACTGGTCCAACAAAATTCCTTATATCTCCTTTTAAAAATAAACTTAAAAAAGCCTGAACTATACCCTTTAAAGACTCTTTTAAAACTATCCCCATAAAAGAAAAAGATTTTGAAATCGCCAAATAAAAAGGATATTTCAAGGTTTCTTCTTTAAATATTTCAAAAGGCAAAATCTCTTTTGGGAAACCGATCCAAAAAAGAAGCACAAAAACAAAGAAGGCAAAAAGAATATTTAAAAAAGAACCAGCTAATAAAATAATTATTTTTTCAGAAAATTTCTTTCCCCAAAAGCTATCTCGAGAAGGATTTGTTTTATCTCCTTCTTCTATTTTTGTAATAGCCCCAAAAGGAATTAAATTAATTGAATAAATAATATTCTTCTTTTTAAATCCTAAAATTCTAGGCGGGTAACCTAAACCAAATTCCTCAACTTTTACCTTAAATAATAAACTGGTCAAAAAATGACCTAATTCATGAATAACGAGGATAAAACTAATAAAAAGTAAAGTAAGGATAAAATAAAAAATTGAAATCATATAAATTAAGAATTATTTATTTCTTCGATTTTCTTTTTCTCTATTTCGTCTAATTCTTTATTAACTTTCTCAATAAGTTCATCAATCTTCTCTTTTGAATAAAACATTTCATCCTCTGATAATAATTTTTCTTCAAAATTCTTCTTTATTTCTTTTAATACCTCATCTCTTAATTGCCTTATTCTAATTCTTGTCTCTTCTTTTATTCTTGAGAGAACTTGAATTAATTCTTTTTTTCGCTCTTCGGTTAAAGAAGGCAGATGTAATTTTAAAAGATTATTGTCCTCTACTGGTGTTAAACCTAACTGAGAACGACTAATAGCATTTTTAATAGCAGGAATTACACTTTTATCCCATACCTCTAAGACAATCACATTAGGAGGTACTATACTAATAGAAGCTAGATGTTTTATTGGCATTTTGCTATTATAAGCCTCAACTAAAATATCCTCTACTAAAGCAGGTGATGGTCGAGAGGTTCTTATTTTAACAACTTCTTTCTGGAAATTCTCTTTTATTATTTTCACCTCTTCTTCAAATTTTTTTAAAAAATTTTGGCTTTTCATTTTTTAAATTTTTAAAAAAATATTTTCTAATAATAATTTTTGATTAACGTTTTGGCTATTAATAACTAAATAGGCATTTAATAAATTCTTTAAAAGATAATTTCTTTTTTCTTCCTTTAAAAGATTGATTAACTCCTGATGGTTTTCTCGTAAAATAGAAAGCCACTCTTTTAAAAAGAAATTTATCTTCTCCTCTTTTAAATCTTCTTCAATAATTAAAATCTTTTCAATTTCATTTCCTCTGATAATTTTTTTTAGAATTTCCTGAGCTTTAATTTTCTCTTTTAAATAATCCTTATCTAAAAGTTTAACAGCTTCGGCAATTTTACCTTGAGACATTTGAGCTATTTCTTCAGCTTTAGCTAAACTAAGAGAAAACTCTTTAACTAAATAATCTATAATTTCTTTTTTTTTAGCTAAAGAGAATTTAATCACTAAAAGACGGGATAAAATGGTGGGCAAAAGCTTCTCCGGGTAACTCGAAACTAAAATGATTAAATTATCTAAATTTGGCTCTTCTAGAATTTTTAAAAGAGCATTTTGGGCTTCCTTTGTCATTTTCTCTGAGTCATCAATAATGACTATTTTCAATCCGGATAATTTTGGTTTAAAAGATAAAAAATTTATTATTTCTCGAACTTTTTCTATAGAAATTAATCCTTTCTCCGGAGAAACTGCTAAAAAATCAGGATGACATTTTTTCTGATATTCTAAACAACTTTCGCAATTTTGGCACGGTTCTTTTCCTTTTTTTAAACATAAAAGAGTGTGAGCCAGATAAAAAGCTAAGGTTGTTTTGCCTATTCCTTCTTCTCCTGAGAATAAAACGCTTTGATTTGTTCTTTTTTTCTCTTCGAAAAAAATCTCTAAATTTTTTTTATTCTTTAGACTCAAAAATAAAGCCATATCACCAAGCCATTTAAATTAAGGCTCTTTTATAAACTTCTAAATTATCTAAAATAACTCCTGTTCCTTTAGCCACACAATAAATAGATTCTTCTGCCACAAAAGCAGGTACTCCTGTTACTTTGCTTAATAAAACATCAATATTCCTTAATTGAGCTCCGCCACCAGTTAATAACATTCCTTTTTCCATAATATCAGCTGCTAATTCCGGAGGAGTTTCCGCTAAAACTGATTTTACTCCTTGAATAATATCTTTTAAAGGCCCATTAATCGCTTCGGCTACTTCATTTGAATTAATAACAATATTTTTTGGAAGCCCTTCTGCTAAATCTAATCCTCTAATCTCTATTTCCTTTTTTTGCTTTTCAGGAATAGCTGTTCCAATTTTTATTTTAATTTCTTCCGCGGTTCTTTCTCCTATTGCTAAGTTATATTTTTTCTTTATATAATCAGCAATTGCCTCATCTATTTTATTGCCAGCTACTCTGACAGAAGCCCAGGCAACAATTCCTCCTAAAGAAATTACTGCTATTTCACATGTTCCTCCTCCAATATTGACAATCATATTTCCACTAGGAGAATTAATAGCTACCCCTGCTCCTAAAGCAGCTAAAATTGGCTCTCGAGCAACATAAGCCTCTTTTGCCCCTGCTTCTTTAGCCGCATCAATAACTGCCCTTCTTTCAGTTGACGTAATTCCTACTGGCACTGATAAAACTAATTCTGGTCGAAAAAATCTTACTCCTCCTAAAGCTTTGTTTAAAAAATATCGAAGCATTGCGGAAGTCACCCGGTAATCAGCAATGACCCCATCTTTTAATGGTTTATAAATTTTAATTGTCTCTGGAGTTCTTCCTAGCATTTCCCTTGCCTCAAGACCAATAGCTAAAATACTATTTTCTTTTTGGGAAACGGCGACTACTGATGGTTCGTTAATAACTATTCCTTTTTTGGGAATAAAAACTACTGTATTAGCGGTACCTAAGTCTATACCTATCTTTCTAATGGCCATGATTTTTTAAATATTTTACCACAAAGAAGGTTAAATAGCAATTATTATGAAATTGAATAAAGAATTTCTTGAAAGAATTTATAATAAAGACTAACAATCCTTTCTGCTTCTTCTTTCTTTAAAATGAAATTTTTTTCATTTAAAATCTTTTCTGTAATTTGATAAATATTTTCAATTACCTCTAAATTTCGATATCCTTCTTTTGATAATTTATTAATAGCCTCTTTAAAGTCAGCAGGATATCCTAAAATTTCTAAGGTTTTTTTAACCGTTGAAAAAGCTTTCAAAACAGCCAATTTAAAAGAGGAATCATAAGGCTCTTGGAGTAACTTTTTAATTTCTTTCCAACTTTTTTGACATCTTTTAGTGGCCAAAAAATCTGTTGAAAGACCAAAGAGATTTAAATAACGATTGTAAATTTTTTGGAAAACTTTAAGTTTTTTAACGTAAAAAATTATTCCTATTAGAAAAAATAAAGATAAAATAAAAGCAATAATTTTAAAATAAACAAAAAAGATTTGATATTTTAAAAACCAATAAACTAAATTATGAAAAATCCCTGAAAAATATTTTTCAAAAAAAAGTAAAATTTCTGACTCCATAAATTTATTTTAACTCGGTAAACTGCTCTAATTTTTCAGCAAAATCTAATAAAAGATAATCTGAACAAAAAGGACCGGTAATTTGTAAACCAATGGGTAATCCTTCTTTAGAAAACCCTATGGGTAAACTCAGAGAAGGCAAACCGGCTATATTAGGCCCAACAGTAAATACATCTGAAAGATACATTGATAAAGGATCAGTTATTTTCTCTCCAATTTTAAAAGGCAAAGTAGGAGTAGTTGGATTTAAAATAAAATCGACTTCTTCAAAAGCTTTTTGATAGTCTTTCTGAATTAATCTTCTTACTTTTTGAGCTTTTTTATAAAAAGCCTCATAATAACCCCTTGATAAAACATAAGTCCCTAATAAAATTCTCCGCCTTACCTCTTTCCCAAAACCCCTTCCCCGGGTTTGAAAATAAAGATCCAATAAATCATTCTTTTCATTTTCCAAAGGAGAATACCTTAAACCATCATAGCGGGCCAAGTTGGCGCTCACTTCTGCTGGCATAATTATATAGTAACAAGCTAAAGCATAATCTAATAATTTTAAATTTATTTCCTTAATTTTAATATTCTCTTTTTCTATTTTCTTTAAAAACTCTTTTGTCTTCTCTTCAACCTCTTTGTCCAATCCTTTTAAAAAACATTCTTTTGGTAAACCTATTATTAATTCCTTTTTTTGCTCTTTCTTTTCTAAATTATAAGAGGTGGCATCTAACTCATCTTTGCCACTAATCGCTTCAAAAACTATTCTCACATCTTCTACCTTTTTACAAAAAGGACCAATAACATCTAATGAAGAAGCCATGGCAATTAACCCATACCGAGAAACAGATCCATAAGAAGGTTTAAATCCTACTACCCCGCAAAAAGCCGCTGGTTGTCTAATTGAGCCTCCAGTATCAGAACCTAAAGCAAAAACAACCATCTCTGTTGAAACAGCCACGGCTGATCCTCCTGAAGAACCACCAGGAACTCTTTCTAAATCATAAGGATTTTTAGTCACCTGAAAGGCAGAGTTTTCGGTGGAAGAACCCATTGCAAACTCATCTAAATTTGTCTTGCCAATTAAAACTGCCTTCTTTTCTTTTAATCTTTTTATTACTGTCGCATCATAAGGAGCAATATAATTTTCTAAAATTTTTGAACCCGCGGTTGTTCTTATTCCTTCGGTTAAAATATTATCTTTCGCAGCATAAGGAATGCCAAATAATAAATCTATTTTTTCTCCTTTTTTTAACTCCTCATCCAATCTCTTAGCCAAAAATATTGCTTTCTTTTCTTCTAAAGTTAAAAAGGCTTTTAACTTTTCGTCCTTTTCTTTTATTATTTTTATTTTTTCTTTTACTAACTCTTCGACTGAAATTTCTCTCTTTATTAATTTTTGATGAATTTCTTTTATTATGCTCATTTTTATATATAAATTTTTAAAAAATAGGTGGAATTTTAAAATAACCATCAGATAATTCTTTAGCCATTTCTTTTAATTTATTTACCATCTCTATATCCCTTTCTTTTTCTTTATCTTCTCTAAAAATATTCAATAAATCAGTTCCTCCACTTACTGGTTCTATTTTTTCAGTATCAATTTCTTGAAGCTTTTTGACAAAATTTAAAATATCTTCTAATTGATTAGAAATTTCTTCTTTTTCTCTTTCATTCATCTCTATTCTTGCTAAATGTAAAAGGTATTCGACTTCTTTTAAATCCATATTAAATCATTTTAAGGAATTCTTTTTCGCTAATAATTTTTACTCCTAATTTTAAAGCTTTTTCATATTTTGAGCCAGGTTCTTCACCCTTGACTAAATAATCAGTTTTAGAAGAAACACTTTCGCTTACTTTCCCTCCTAATTCAATAACCTTTCGTTTAGCTTCTTCTCTGGGCATACTCTTTAAAGTGCCAGTAAAAACAAAGGTTAATCCTTGTAATTTATTTGACTTTTGAGCGGATTTGATTATTTCTATTCCTTTTTTTGATAATTTTTTTAAAAATTCTATGTTATTTTTATCATTAAACCAATCAACTATTGCCTCGGCAATCTTTGGCCCAAAAGAAGGAATTGTTAAAATTTCTTCTTTGCTCAAAGAAGGGATAAATTTTATAAGGTCTTCTATTTGAGGAGTTTTATTCAATTTCTTTTCTATAAAGCGAGCAAAAATTAAAGCATTTTCTTCTCCTAAATGAGGAATAGAAAGAGCATAAATGAAACGTGCTAAACTAATTTTTTTCGCCTTATTAATTGTCTTTATAATATTTGAGGCAGATTTTTCTCCATATCTTTCTAGGGGTGCGATATCTCCTTCTTTTAAATCAAATAAATCACTCGCGTCTTGAATTAATCCTTCATCTACAAAACGATCAATTATTTTCTTGCCTATTCCTTTCATTTCAAAAGCACCTTTTTTAACAAAATGATAAATTCTTTCGAGCGATCGAGCAGGACATTTTTTATTAGGACAACGAACAATTATTCCTCCTTCTTCCTCAATAACTTTTGTCTGACAAACTGGACAACGATCAGGCATATGAAAATCCTTCTCTTTTCCTGTTCTTAAATCTGGCAGAACTTTCTCAATTTTTGGAATAACATCACCTGCCCGAGAGACTATTACTGTATCATAAATTTTAAGTCCCAATCTTTTAATTTCTTCTTTATTATGAAGAGTGGCTCGAGAAATAGTCACTCCCCCTACTTTTACTGGTTTTAATATGGCTACTGGCGTTAGAATACCAGTTCTTCCAACCTGAACAATAATATCTTCAACAATAGTTGTTGTTTCTTTTGGAGGAAACTTATAAGCAATAGCCCCTCGTGGAGCTTTTCCTACTACTCCGAGCATATCAAAATATTTTATATTATTGACTATGACAACTACCCCATCTATTTCATAATCTAATTTTTCTCTTTTTTGATAAATTTCTTTATGAATTTTAAATACTTCTTCTAGGGTCTCCACTCTTTTATTATGAATATGAGTCTTAAAACCTAAAGCTCTTAAAACTAAATGTTTTTCTTCATGAGTTTTTAAGGGCAAATCAGTAATTAAATCATAGGCAAAAAAAACCAATTTTCTTGAAGCAGTTACTTTGGGGTCTAATTGTCTTACTGAACCAGCAGCTACATTTCTTGGATTGGAAAATAAAGGCAAGCCCAATTTCTTTTGTTCTTCATTAATCCTTTTAAATTCTTCTTTTGTTAAAAGAACTTCTCCTCGAACCTCTATTTCTTTAGGCAAACCCTTTTTTTCTATAAAATCTGCTACTTCTTTTAAGTTAAGCTCTTTTAAATTTTTCACCACTAAATCTTTATCTAAAATCCTTAAAGGAATAGACTCAATCGTTTTTAAATTATTAGTCACATCCTCCCCCACCTTTCCATCTCCCCGAGTAGAACCTACTTTAAAAATACTATCTTGATATTCTAAAGAAATAGCCAATCCATCAAACTTGTGTTCACAATAAAAATCAATTTTTGCTTCTGGAGGTAAAAATTTTTTTATTCTTTCATACCAATCTTTCATATCTTCTTCAGTAAAAGCATCATTTAAAGATAACATTGGCACTTTATGAATAACTTTTTTAAAATATTTCAATGGTTCTCCTCCAACTCTTTGGGTCGGAGAATCAGGAGTAATTAAATCAGGAAACTGTTGCTCTAAATCGTATAATTCTTTTTTTAAAGAATCCAAAACTTCGTCTGGAACTAAAGACTGATTTAAAACATGATAAGCATAGCGATATTTTTCTATTTCTTTTTTAAGTTTTTCTATTCTTTTTTTAGCCTCCTCTTTAGTCATAGCTAATTAAAAAGAATGTATCTATTTATATTTTAATATTTATTTCTTTAATAAGAAGTTTTTATCTCTAAAATTCGACTGATATTTCTAATTGTTCCAGTATACATAATATACTGAGGGCCAATTACTCTATTAGAAGAAGAACAAGAAACAGCTCCTTCAATATTAGAAAAATTGGGCTCTTGAATATTTCCATTTATATCTTTATAAACTTGCCATTCAATACAAGAATCAGCCACAAAAATGGCTTTTATAGATTCACCTATTTCATAGCTTTTCTTTAAATTTTTATTGAAAACTGTTAATACTATTAAACCGGCTAAACTAACTACTGTCAAAAGCAAAACACTCATTAAAAAGATTTGCCCAGAAAAATTTTTTCTATTTTGATTAATATTTTTTTTAAAAACCATAATTATTATCGATTAACAATTGTATAAATTATCCGAGGAGTAACCGATGTTTTCATTGTGCTTTGAGCCTCAAAGCCTTCTTTTTTAAACTCTGTTGAAAAAGAAATCTCTATATCTATTCTTCTTAAAGGGGGTGAACCAGCTAAAGAAAAAACTAAATTATTAATTTTAATACCTAGGGGGGTAATTGGATATTTATTTGAACCAACCTCTCGAAAAATTTGATTATTACTTAAATAATATTTTACTAATTCCCCATTTCGGTTGTTAAATATCAAAGTACTAGAATTAGGGAGACTGAAACTAGTTCCCATTCTTGCTTCTCGAGTTAAAAAATCTATAGCATATTCCAAAGAAGAAACATTATTCAAATATCCGTAGGCTATTCTCTCGCTTTGTAATACCCTTATATAAATTTGCGAAAACAAAATAATAGCCGTTGTAAAAACCATCAAAGCAACTAAAAGTTCCATTAAAGTAAATCCATAACAATTTTCTTTTTTTATTTTTTTCATTTTTTTCAAAATAAAATTTTAACGAGATGGTAAATTGGCCCAATCAAAAAGATGGCTTTCTGCTTTATAATTAAAACTTTGATCTTTAGTAGTCCAGCTAATAGTTACTATAATGACTATCTCTTTATTATTCTGCCGAGAAGAAATAGTTGTAACTCTATTAAATTTATTAAATAAAGTTTCATTACATCTAATATAATTACAATTTAAATTCCTATTCCAACTCCAAGATCCTCTATTTACTACATAATCTTGATACCAATTAGCATAATTATTATCTCTAATTTGTCTTATTTCTTCTATTTTCTGTTGAGCTAAATTAGCAGCAATAAGCCTATCTTCGATAAAACGATAACTTGCTAAAGCTTTCATTAATAAAAAATAACTGCTTAATACCCCGACTAAAAGAATAGATAAGGCAGCCATTGATTCAATAAGAGACATCCCTTTAAAAAATTTTCTTTTTTTATTGGGCATATTCAAAATAAATTAGACCAATTGGATTAATAATTGTTTTTGAACTAAAAGTATTAGATCTTAAATAAATCTCTTGGGGCAAAGGATTGCAGGATCTATTAATACAAATAATTGGCTGAGGCGGTAAAAAAACTAAATCCTGAATAATTGTCTCTAGTTTTATTCCTTGGCTTATCTTAACAGAGGGCTTTTTAATATCATTTGAATCATAAAAGAGGTTACCTCTTTTTTGGCTAGGCAAACATTTATCTACAAAAAGAAAATATTCGTTATTATTCGAATCAAAATGGATACCCCACCCGCAATAAACTAATTGATTCATATTTACCAAATCTTTCATATTTAAAGCATTGTCTCTAGTTTCTTTTAAATCACTTAATAATTTTTGACTAAATCGATTTAAATTATTAATACTTTCTTGGCTCTTAGAATAGCTTAAAAAGGTCAAAGAAATTAAAGTAATTATTGAAACTGTTACCAGCATCTCGACTAAAGTAAAACCCTTCAATAATTTCCTTTTCATATTAAGGATAAATAACTTTTAATTAGTATATCACCAAACAATAAAACTGCCAAGCCAGAAAATGATAAAAAAGGCCCAAAGGGTAAATAATTTTTAAAATTTTTCTTTTTTAAAGCTACTAAAATAAGAGAAATTAATCCTCCTGAAAGAAAAGATAAAATCAAAGCAATCAAAATCATTGGCCATCCTAAAATTATTCCTAAAAATAAAGTTAAAATAACATCTCCCCAGCCCATTGCCTTTTCTTTGGAAAGAAAAACTACCAAAAAAAGAACAGCTGTTGGAAAAATAATTCCATAAATTAAAGAGGCAAAATAAGAAAAATTACCAAAAAGAAAACTCATATCCTTTAATGGTTGATTCATAAAAAACAAAAAATCAAATCTTAAAAAATGAATAAAAAACCCCTCAACTATCCGCCAAAAAAGAGAAATTAAAATAGCCGGATAAATTACTTCAAAAAGAATTAAATAATTTCTTAAATCGTAAAAAGCAATAATAATTAAAACTGAAATCCAGTAAAGCCAGAATAAAAAATTTAAAATAATTAAAAAAATTTCTAAAGAAAAATTAGAAAAAATTAATGAGAAAAAAGGGAATCTTAAAAAACGCCAAAAGGCAAAAACAAATAAAAGACCAGTCAAAAACTCAATTAAAGGATACTGCCAAGAAATTTTTTTCTGGCAAAAATAACATTTCCCTTTAAGAAAGAAAAAACTAAAAACAGGTATTAATTGCCAAAATAAAAGCTCTTTTTGACAAAAAGGGCATTTTGATCTTCCTTTTAAATAATTTTCTCCTTTTTCTTTTCGAAAAATATAAACATTAAAAAAACTCCCAAAAGCTGATCCTATTAAAAATATAAAAAGATATCTTAATAAATTAACATTCAGCATTCCTAAAAATCTTTAAGAACCAACACAATATATGCAGTAATCAGAACTACAAGTCTTACACTGGTTACCTTCTACTGAAACACCTGATAAACTATCTTGCATAATAGAATCACTAAGAGTTACTCCCTCTAATCTTGCTCCTAAAATATAACCCTGGTTAGTACTTCCGGTTGATTGATAATAATATCTCCAACCAGAACTACTCAAAGGATCCTGTGGTAATCGCATTAAACCTTGAAGACAAGTAGTTAAAGTTGAATATCCTGAGCCAGGACAATAATAACCGTTTTTATTATAATAAAGCTCTAAGCCATTCTGTAAATTTCTTAAATCAGCCACCCTTCGGGCATTCCGGGCAGAAGTTCTTGCTCCACCTAGACCCGCTAAAATTGAAGTAGCTAAAATAGCAATAATAGTTACTACTAAAATCATCTCAATTAAAGTAAAACCCTGAAGTTTTTTATTATTAATAAAAAGAAATTTTTTATTTTTCATAATTTTTAGAATTGAATGATTTTTATTAATTTTTAATTAAATTATATTCTTTTAAAATTTCTTTGTCAAATTAAAGACTTTGGGTTAATTGATAAATTGGCAAAAGAATAGCGGCAACTAAAAAGCCAACTAAAACCCCTAAAACAATAATCATTATTGGCTGCAAAACATCAATCATTGTTGACAATGACCTTTCTACTTCTTTTGAATAATAATTAGAAACTTTTCTTAAAACCTGACTTAATCGGCCTGTACTTTCCCCAATAGCTGTCATTTGAGCAATTAAAGGCGGAAAATATTTTGGATACTTTATTAAAACTTTACTAATACTTTCGCCAGCTTTTAATTCTTCAGCTATTTCTTCGGCAATTTTAGCATATAAATAATTACCCGTGGCGCTACCAGCCACTTGAATAGCAGCTACAATAGGAATTCCTCCCTCAATTAAAGTAGCAGAAGTTTCACAAAATCGACTAATATAAATTTTTTTATAAATCTGACCAATAACAGGTAAAGACAAAAGATAAATTCCTAACACTCTTCGACCCTCTACCGAATTAAAGTAATTTAACAATAACCAAGTTAAACCCATAAGACCAAAAAAAGCAACAATTCCCCAATTTCTGAAAAAATTACCTATCTCAATTAATATTTTGGTCATTAAAGGTGGAGTTGCATTAAATTCTTCAAAAATTGAACCAATCTGAGGAGCCAAAGAGACAGTTAAAAAGACTCCGGCTACTATAAAAGTTATAATAAGAAAAACAGGATAGGTAGCCGTGGATTTAACTTTATTTAATAAATCATATTCATGCTCAGCATAATCAGCCAAATATTTCACTACTTCTTCTAAGCGGCCAGAAACTTCCCCTGATTTTATCATCTCAATATAGAAATCACTAAAAATATCGCTTCTTCTCTCAAAAGCCTTAGATAAAGGTAATCCAGCGTCTAAATCAGAAATGAAATCATAAGCCAAATCTTTCACAGCTGGGCTAGAGGCCTGAACAATTAGTGTTTTCATAGCCTCCGATAAAGGCACTTGGGCTTCTAATAAAGTGGCAAATTGCCTAAGAAAAACCGCTAAATCCTTTTTTCCTATTTTAAAGCGAGAACCTAAAAATTGATCAAAAATAGAAACTTCTTTTTCAGGAGTTAATTCTAAAACTATTAGTCCTGAGCCTTGAAGCATACTTAAAGCGACATCAACGGATCTCGCTTCAATTTTTCCTACTTTTATATTTCCACTATTGTCCCTTGCTCTATATAAAAAGCGCATAATTTTAACTTAATAATTGTCTTAATTCTGAAGGATTTAAAGAATAATTTTCAGCTTGCTCCAAAGAGATTTCTCTTCTTCTAACTAAGTCAGCTAAAGATCGATTTAAAGAAATCATTCCTTCTTGCGAACTGGTATCGATAATTAAATCAATTTGATAAGTTTTTCCTTCTCGAATAAGATTTCTAATGGCTGAATTGCAAATCATTATTTCGCAAGCAGGAACCCTTCCTCCTCTTATTCTTGGCACCAATCTCTCTGAAACTATCCCTAATAAAGTAGCAGCTAATTGAGATCTAATTTGACCTTGCTGATTAGCAGGAAAGCTGTCAATAATTCGATCAATAGTTTGACTAGCTGAATTAGTATGTAAAGTGGAAAAAACTAAGTGGCCAGTTTCAGCGGCTGTTAAAGCAATAGCAATAGATTCTGGATCTCGCATCTCCCCGATCATTATTACATCTGGATCTTGCCTTAACACTGATTTTAAAGCCCGATGGAAGCTTAAAGTATCTGATCCCACTTCTCTTTGATCAATTAAAGCTCTATCCTGAACAAAAGTATATTCAATTGGATCTTCAATAGTAATAATATGATCCATTCTTTTATGGTTTATTTCATCTATTAAAGCTGCTAAAGTAGTTGTTTTTCCTTGGCCCGCTGGCCCTACCACTAAAAAGAAACCTTGATTATATTTTGTAAATTCATGCAAAATTGGAGGTAAATTAAGTTCTTCAATTGTTCTTATGTGATAAGGGATTAATCTTAAAGCCGCTGACAAAAAACCTCGTTGAAAATAAACATTTACTCTAAAACGCAATTTATCCTCAAACGAAAAAGCAAAATCAATTTCTTTTTCGCTTATTAACCTATCTTGCTGTTCAGGAGTTAATAAAGCACTAATTAACCCTGCTGTCATTTCTGGTGTTAAAACTGGCTCATTAGTTAAAGGTAACAAATTACCATCAATTCTTACTGTTGGATGTTTACCTACACTTAAATGAATATCAGAGGCACCTTGTTGGGCAGCTAGCATCATTATTTCTGCTAATTTTTGAGAATAATCAAAAGCCATTTTCAGTTTTTTTATTTTTAATTTTATTTTTAAAATTATACCATAAATTTATCTAAAAAGTATAACGCAATACCTAAAGCAGAAAAAAGAGCTTGCATAATCCAAAACCTCATTGTAATTTTTGTCTCTGGCCACCCCTTTGCCTCAAAATGGTGATGCAAAGGAGAAGATAAAAAGAGTTTTTTCTTTTTTATTTTTTTGTAAATTTTTTGAATAATTACTGATAAAGATTCTACCATTAAAATAAAACCAAAGCAAGGTAAAAATAAAGAAATATCCAATAACATTGCTACAACTCCCAAAGTTATTCCTAAAGCCATAGCCCCTGTATCTCCCATAAAAAATCTTGCTGGAAAAATATTAAACCACAAAAAAGCAATAATTGAACCAATTAAAACGCTTAAAAAAGCCGAAAGATCATAATAACCTTCTATAAAAGCAATAATTAAAAAAGAAGAAAAAGAAATCATTGAGATCCCTCCTGCCAATCCGTCTAAACCATCAGTTTCATTCATTGAAAAAGTAGTTGCCACTAGAATAAAAACAAAATATAAAGGATAGAAAATTGAAAAATTAATATCTCCGACAAAAGGAATATGAACCATCGTTCGACCAAGTTTTGAATAAAACCACCAAGAACCAATAATAGCAATTAAAGTATAAACAATTAATTTATCCCTTACTCTTAACCCCCCACCCTTTGGGCCTATTTTGAAAACTCCGAGTAAATCATCAAATAATCCCACTAGACCTGCTCCTATCATTGCTCCTAAGGGTAAAAGTGTTTGAGAACGAGAAAGAAAATTTATTTTTGCAAAAAAACCATCGGTTAAAAGAAAAAGGGAATAAAAAATATAAGTAATTAAAACTGTGGAACCCCAAATTAAAATTCCTCCCATTGTCGGTGTCCCTTCTTTATTTTTGTGCAAACTCATAAAAATAGGGGCATTGGGATCTTTTCTAATTTGCTTTCCTAAACGATATTTATAAAGATAATGAATTAAAACTGGCGCTAAAAAAAATGATAAAGTAAAAGAGAAAACAAAAAGAAAAAGGTGACGAATAATTTGAAAAGCTATAAAATTCATATTCCCTATATTATAAATTATTAAAAATTTTTAACAAACTTATTTTAACAAAAAACCTTCATTTTAAAAATCTTAAATAAAAATCTTTTAAAAAGTTATACAAAATCTTGGTTTCATTAAATCTATCAGAAGAACCTAAAACGATAATAGCAAAAGGAAATTTATCTTCTTTTGAATAATTATTTTTCAATGAAAACTCAAAAATAGTCAAAAGACAATCACCCGCCTCTGGAGTAGTTCCAGTTTTCCCACCCCAAAGATCTTCTATTTCTTGCGTCAAAAAATTAGTATTTTCTAAAATATGCTCTATTGTCTGATCCGAAGAAAAAACTATCTCCCGATTTTTTCTGGTGATTTCTCCGATTAAGGGATAATTATAATAAATCTCTTTCGCTAAAAGAAAAAGGTCCGAAGCTGTTGAAAAATTCCCTTTTCTATCTATTCCTCGAGGATCAAAAATAGCAGTTTGTTTTAACCCTATTTCTTGAACTTTTTTATTCATTAGATCTACTATATCCTTATTTTGGTTTTTCAATTCTTCCTCAAAAGCTAAAGCAGCATCGTTAGAAGAAGTAATTAATAAAATTTTTAAAAGATCAATTGCTTTTATTGTTTCTCCTTCTTTTAACCCGCCACTATCTCCTTCAGCAGAAAGAGCATAAGAAGAAATTTTAATTTCTTTTTCTAGCGACAAATTATCTATTACTACCATTGCTAAAATTAATTTACTAATAGAAGCAGGATAAAGATGAATATTTTCGTTTTTACTTAAAATAATTTTATTATTCTTTAAATCTCCGACTAAAAAAGAAATTGCTTTTATATTCTCTATTTCATCAAAAATTTGTTCTAAAGGAGAATTTAATGTCTTTTGATCCGCTTTTCTAAAATTAAAAACATAAGGGGAAAATATAAAAAAAATAAGAAGAAAAAAAACTAAAAAGAAAAAAATATCTTTTTGAATAAAACTATTTTTCTGATTCATAAATAAGTTTTTTTTGGGATAATTCTTTATAATCTGGTAGTTCTTCGCAAGAGTTTAATCCTAAATATTTTAAAAACTTTAAAGAAATATTATATAAAAAAGTGTTTGACCTTTTAGGATGAGGTTTTCTTTCTATTAAGCCTCTTTCTAATAAATTTAACAAAGTATAAGTTGAATCAACTCCTCTTATCATATTAATTTCACCTCGAGTAATTGGCCCTTGATAAGCAATAATAGATAACGTCTCTAAAGCGGGTTGGCTTAAGTCCCCTTCTAATTCTTCTTTTTTTATTTTTATTAAATAATCACTGACCTCTGGGGCAGTCACCATTTGCCAGTTTTCTTTATTTGTTATTATTCTTATCCCTCTTTTCTGTTCTTCTAGTTCTCTTTTTAAGGTTTCTAGATTTTCTAAAACTATCGCTTCTTTTTCATTTAAAATTTCTGCTAGTCTTTTTACTGATAATGGTTCAGCTAAAAAAAATAAAAGAGCTTCAATTATTATTTTAAGATCCATATTTCTCCAAAATTTTTATTTTGTTTTAAATTAATAATTTTTTCTTTGACTAAATGAAGTAAAGCTAAGAAAGTTATTATTAAATCCAATTTATCTTCTTTTTCTTTAACCAAATCCTTTAATTGAAAACGGTTTTTCTCTTTTAAATTTTTGTTTTTAAAAATTTCTATTAGCTCTTCTATTCTGTTTTTTAAAGAAACGATTTTTTTAATTTTTTTCTCGGCTAACGGTTCTTTTATCTCTAGCCCCGAAGATATTTTTTGAAAAGCCTCTTTAAGTTTGTTAACAGAAAAATTCTTTGGCGGGAAAAAATAGTCAATATTTTCTATTTTCGGTATTCTTGAAAAAAGGAAAAAACCATTTTCTAAAATTTCTTTTATTTTCTGACTCTTCTCTTTAAATATTTTATACAATTTTAATCTATTTTCCAATTCAATTATCTCCTGCTCTTCTTCCTTGGTAAAACTTAAAGATGGCAAGATTGCTTTTGACTTTATTAAAATTAAAGTTGAGGCAATAACTAAAAAATCAGCTAATTCTTCTGTGGGAATAAAATCTTTTTGACTTAAATAACTTAAAAAATCCTCTGTTACCTCTTTTAAAGAAATCTCAGTAATCTCTAAATCTTTTTCCTCTACCAATTTTAAAAGTAAATCTAAAGGGCCAGAAAAATTTTTAATCCTGACTTCATACATGATTCTCCTTTTCAAGCTCTAAAAAGATATTTTTAATATTATTTATTAAAATCTCCTTAAATTTATTTTCTAACTCTTTATAGAAAAAATAACTTTCTTTTTTATACTCCACCAAAGGGTCTTTCCCTCCATAAGCTCTTAAAGAAGTGGAATCTCTTAAAGATTCCATTCTTTCTAAATGATTCATCCATAAAATATCTAAAATTCTTAAAGCAATATTTTTAAATAAATTATTTACTTCCTCTGTTTTATTTTCCTGTTTTAGTTTTGAAGCAATTTTTTCGTCAATCTCTTCTCCCATTGATTGAAAAATTTCAACAACAAAATCAATCATTTTTCCTTCTTTAGCCTTGATTAAAATTTCATCTCTTTTCTTGTAAAAAGCAATTCTTTGTTTATTAATAACATCATCGTATTCTAAAACATGCTTTCTTACATCAAAATAAAAATTTTCTATTCGAGACTGAGCTATCTCTATTGCTTTACTCACAAAAGGATGTTCAATGGGCTCATCTTCTGGCCAACCCAGTTTTTCCATCAAGTTGAACAGATATTTTGGAGCAAAAATTCTAATTAAATCATCTTCCAAGGATAAGAAAAACTGAGAAGAACCTGGATCCCCCTGCCTACCCGACCTTCCCCTTAATTGATTATCAATTCTTCTAGCTTCATGCCTTTCTGTTCCAATTACATGCAAACCGCCTAATTCAATTACTTTTTTTCTTTCTTCTTCATCGGGAGGGTTACCTCCCAAAATTATATCTACTCCTCGACCAGCCATATTAGTGGCCACTGTTACTGCTTTTAATTTTCCAGCCTGAGCTATAATCTCTCCTTCTTTTTCATGATTTTTGGCATTTAAAACATTATGAGGAATATTTGCTTTTTTTAAATACTGACTTAAAATTTCATTTTTCTCCACCGAAGGAGTGCCAATTAAAACTGGCTGTCCTTTTTGATATCTCTCCTGAACCTCTTTCACTACTGCTTTTAATTTTGCTTCATAGTTTTTATAAATTCTATCAGGTAAATCTTTCCTTATCATCGGTTTATTAGTGGGAATAACTACCACTTCTAAATTATAGACTTTTTTAAACTCCTCTTGAGAAGTCCAGGCCGTCCCTGTCATTCCAGATATTTTATGATACATCCTAAAATAATTCTGCAAAGTAATAGTTGCTACCGTCCGGCTCTCTTCTTTTATAGGCACCCTTTCTTTTGCCTCTAAAGCTTGGTGCAAACCACCAGAATACCTTCTGTCTGGCAAAAGTCGACCAGTGAATTCATCAACAATAATAACCCTTCCATCTTTTACAATATAATCTCTGTCTTTTAAAAATAAATAATGAGCCTTTAAGGCATTTTCTAAATGATGAACATATAAAACTCCTTTCTCGTCAAAAATATTAAAACCAAAAAACTTTTCTAATTTATTTAGTCCTTCCTCTGTTAAACTAACAGCCTTTTCTTTTTCATCAATAATAAAATCAACGTCTTTTATTAATCTCGGGGCAATTCGGGAAAACTCCTTATAAAGTTCTGCAGCTTCTTCTTCGGGAAAAGAAATAATTAAAGGAGTTCTCGCCTCATCAATTAAAACACTATCAACCTCATCAATAATGGCATAATAATGACCACGTTGAACTTTCTCCTCTAAATCGAAAACTAAATTATCTCTTAAATAATCAAAACCAAATTCAGAATTTGTTCCATAAGTAATATCTGCCAAATAAGCCTCTTTTCGAGAAACTGGCCTTAAAAATTCTTTAATTACTTTAAAACCACCTAATTTATCTCTCTCCTTATCTAATTCTTCTTTTTCTTCCTCTTTTAATTTATAATCAGGATCATAAAGATAAGCACCCTCTTGAGTTAGACAACCTACTGTTAAACCTAAATAATGATAAATTTGCCCCATCCAAACAGTATCTCTTTTAGCTAAATAATCATTGACAGTGACAATATGAACCCCTTTATTAAGCAAAGCATTTAAAGTTGCCGGCAAAGTAGCTGCCAAAGTTTTTCCTTCCCCTGTTTTCATTTCTGCCACTTTTCCTTCATGAAGCGCGATTCCTCCTAAAATTTGAACATCAAAATGTCTCTGATTTAAAGTTCTTTTACTTGCCTCTCTCGTTAAAGCAAAAACCTCTACTAAATATTTGTCCAAATCTTTTTCGTTTTTAACTTTATCTCTTATCTCTTTTATCCTTTTTACAAATGCCTCTCTATTTAATTTCTCAACTTCTTTTTCTTTTTCGTTAATTAATTTTAAAATAGCCTGCTTTGATCTTACATAAACCTCGCTAGGATTTTTAAAAATATTAAAAAATAAGGGCATAAATCTTCCTTAATTATTATCGGAAAAATTTTTCTTTAATCACTCGAGCCAACCTTTTAATTCTGGACTGCTTTTTTTCTTTTAAATTAATAACTTGATTTTTAATTGCTTTATATATTTTACTTATAAGTACATCTATATCCCCTTCTTTTTCCTCTAAAAGTAAATCTTTACCAGGCAAAATAACTCTTATTTGGGCAGAAAAAATCTCTCCTTTTTCTTGGAAATTGCTTTGGCTAAAAATTATCTCTAATTTATGAATAGAATATCTTTTTAAAAATCTTTCTAAAGAATTTAGCTTTTTTTCTATCCTTTCTTTTTGTTTATTTAAAATGGATAAATTATCAGAAACAATTCTTATTTCCATATTTTTTATTTTATCTCATTGTAAAGAAAAAAGCAATTAAAAATCACAGCCCCGATTTTTAGGGCTGTGATTTTTAATTTTAAAGTTTTTTATCTTTTTTTCCCGCCTTTTTTTGCTTTTTTTATAGTTTTTTTAGTTTTCTTAGCCATTTTATTTTTTAAAATTTTTATTCGCTAAACGGTAGAGGAGCAGTCCGACCGCCCTTAGAAAATTACTAAGGGCCACCCTGCTTTAATTATCTTTTTTAAATTTTTTTTTAAAAATTTTTACTTTCAAATTTCTTTTTCGAATTTATTTTTTTAATTTATTTTTTTGTTTTTGGTTTTAATCTTAAAAAAATTTTTAAATTATCAAAAAATTTTTTCTACTTTTAATTTTAATCTTAAAAAATTTTTTGTCAATAGTTTTTTAAAAATTTTTAATAATTATTTCTTCTTCAAGTAAAATTTTAAATTTTTCAAAAACTTTTTTCTTGATAATGTTAATCAATTTCAAAAAATCATTAAAAGTAGCTTTTTGATAATTAACAATAATATTGTGATGAAAAGGAGCAATCATTACTCCGCCTATTTTTCTCTTTTTTATATTAGCTTTTTCAATTAACCAACCAGCCGAAATTTTTCCGCCTTTAATAGGAGGGTTAAATTTTTTAATTATCTCTTTTAAAATATTATTTTTAATTTTAGATAAAGGAATATTTTTAAAAATGCATCCCAATGATGGATAAAGATAATTTTTCTTTTCCACTCTTTCCTTTAAATATGATTTGATCTTTTCCTGAATTTCTTTGAGATTTCCTTTTTCTTTTTTCAAAAATATTTCCCAGATAATTTCTTGTTTCCTTTTAAAAATACTCTCTCGGTAGTCAAAACAACAATCTTTTTGATAATAAATTCTCTCTTTTAAAGAAAAAATATCAATGGTTTTAACTTTTATAACTTTTTCCCCTATCTCCCGAGAGTATGCTCCTGCATTGCCATAAACTGCTCCTCCTATTGTGCCTGGAATACCTGCCAGCCATTCATAATCTTTTATTTGATATTTCATGCACTTTTTTAAAAAATCATTAATTAAAAAACCAGCCGAAACTAAAAGGTGCTTCTTTTTTAAGATAAACCTATGATTTTTAATTTTAATAATTATTCCTTTAAAATAACCATCAGAAAATAAAATATTAGAAGCATTGCCAATAATTATAATTTCTAAATTATTTTTTTTAGCCCACCTCAAACAAGAAAGTAATTCTTTCTTCTGAGAAATTTCTACAAAGTATTTAGCTATCCCACCTATTTTGGCAAAAGATATTTCTTTTAAAGAAAAATCTTTTTTTATTTTATTTTTTAAAATCTGGGGAATCTTTCCTTCCATAAATTTTAAATAATTCTACACTTTTTCTTTAAAAAAGAAAATTAAAAAGGTCCGGAGGGGTTGACTCCAAAAAAGCCATTAAGTGAGTGCTCAGCCTCCGGACCCATTTTTATTTTAAATAATAAAATTTCATTTGTCAAAGGCTTGACTTTTTTTAAAACAAAGAGTATAATTACTTTTAAAGTGAGTGCTCAAGCAAAAAAGAAAATTTTCTTTTTTGCTACTCCTTAAAAGCCAAACAAGAAGCCCTGATTTTTCAGGGCTTCTTGTTTTATTAAAAACTTTTATTTTATTTTTCCTCCTTGACCTCGACCTTAACTTTTTTCTCTTTTTCTTGATTTATTTTTGGCATTACTACTTTCAAAATCCCATTTTTAAAAACTGCCTCTACTTTCTTTTCATCCACAGGCACAGGTAGCCGAATTATCCTCTCAAAACTTTCTCTTCTTATTTCTTTGCGCCAATAATTTTTTCCTTTCTCTTCTTCTTTCTTAGCAGTTTTTCCTTTTAAATAAAGATTTTGATTCTCAAGAGAAACCTCTATATCTTTGGGTTCAAAACCAGGAGCTTCTACTTCTAAAATCAATTCTTTATCTGTCTCATAAAGATTAACTGCTGGCTCCTTCAAGCCTAAAACTGGCAACACAGAAGGCGTCTCCCATTCTTCCTCAGAAAAGAAGCGGTCGAGGTCAAAGAATCGCCAAGGAATTAGATGAGCCATAGTTTTTATTTTTAAATTTATTTATATTTTTTATTTTAAATAATTTTTCAAAATTGTCAATAAAAAAGCCCCCGCTAAGGGGGCTTATGTCTCTTGCTGTTTTATTATCGCTTCTTTGAGCTTTTTAAAATCTTCCTCGTCTGGAACCAAAAGATCATAATCGATGAGTCTCTCTTCTTTAATGAAACTACTTATTATTTTTATTTCTTTTAGGTCTTTATCATAATATATCACCAAAAACAATTCTCCGCCTCTTTTATTTCTGATTTTTGCCAAAAAACAATTATTTTCTAGGGGAAGATAGTTTCTTTCTTTTTTCTCTATTTTTTCTTCCTCTTTTAAAGCCTCTCTTTTTTTCTCTAGGACTTCTATAAGTTTTTTAATATTCTGATCCAAATTTTTTATATATTCTTTTCTATTAAACAATGGGATCCATTCTTCAGCCATTTCTTTTAACCCTAAAACTTTTGTATTTCTAAATCGCGCAAATACTCTGTTTATTACTGATAGCTTACTTCTCTCTTCTAGGCTGCTATTTTCTAAAGCCTTTAGTTCTATTAAGGCTCTTTCTATTTCTTTTAGCTCATTTTTCTTCAAAGAGATCAAAAAGGATGTCTTTTGAATAATTGTTTCTAGCAATTCTTGATTTCTCTTCTCTTTGTTTAATTCTTTTTCTAAGATGTGGATATAACTTCTAATAGCTATAAAAATATTGTCAAATTCTCTTTTTATCTCTTTTTTATTTTTATCAATAGTAGTAATCACAACCTTGCCATTTTCTGAAAAATCAATTCTCATTTCAATAACCTCCTTTTCTAAAGGGCTGTTTCATTTATAACACATTTTTTAACTTTTCTCAAGATTTAATAACTCTCGCATTTACTCTGATAAATATAACCCTGAGCCTCTGCTTCTTCTTTTGAGAAAAAATAAATTTTATTACTTTCTGAAAGATTGTTTGCTAAAGGACAATTTATTGGATAATAATATTTTCCTTTTTTGCTGGCTACATATTTTTCCCTTTGATTTTCTTTTATTTCAAAATCTTCTTTTTCCCACAATAAGTCTTTCTCTATAATAATAGGTGGCCGAGCAAAAATTTTTCCTCCATATATTATTCCTAAGGAAAAGCCAAAACCAAAAATCAAAATAGCTAAAGAGGTTAAAATCAAAAAATCCTTATATTTCTTTACATTTTTTTTAATTTTTGTTATCATAAAAAATGCTTTTAAAAATAATAATTAAATTTACTTTCTATTATGGCTCATACTAAAAGCGGTGGCTCAACTAAATTAGGAAGAGACTCTGAAGCAAAAAGATTAGGCGTTAAAAGATTCGATGGCCAAAAAGTCAAAGCTGGTGAAGTTTTAATTAGACAAAGAGGAACTAAATGGTATCCAGGAAAAAATACAGCCTTAGGAAAAGATGATACCATTTATTCTTTAATTTCAGGAATAGTCAAATTTAAAACAAAAAGAAAAATTTCTTTCACGGGAAAACTTAAAAAAGTGAAAACGGTTGAGGTTATTCCTTTAAAGGAACAATCTTAATTTTTAAATCAGCTTTTATCTGATAGCCTAAATTTAAAGGAACAGTATATGTTCCTTCTTTTTTTAAACTTTTCTCCAAAGAAATTTCGTTTTCTTCTATTTCAATATTATATTTTTTCAATTCTTCTTTAATTCTTTTTTTATTCACAGCATCATAAGCTTCGCCGCTTTCCTTAAAAAACCTTAAAGGAATAGTAAGAACCATTTCCTCTATTTTCTTTTTAAGTATCATTTTTTCTTCTTTTTCTTTTTCCTCTTTTTCTTTCTGTATTTGCTTCTTCCTTTCCAATTCTTTTATTAAAAAATCGTCAACAATAACAGCTAATTTTTGAGGAAGAAGATAATTTAAAGCAAAACCATCTTTCACTTCTTTAATTTCTCCTTTTCTACCTAATTTTGGAATATCTTTTAAAAGATAAACCTTCATAATGACTTTTTATTAATTTCTTCTTTTAAAATCTCTAAAGCCTTCTGAAGTTGAAGGTCTTTTTCAATATTTAATTTATTATAAGTTCCAATATTTTCCTCAGGGTTTTCCACTATAACATCTGGTTCTAAACCATTTTTATTAATAAGATGATCTTTCGGGGTTAACCAATAAGCAATAGTAATTTTTAAACTATTATTATTTGATAAAGAAACCAATTCTTGAACTGAGCCCTTACCAAAAGATTTCTCCCCAACTAATTTTACCCCTCGATTATCTCTTAAGGCACCGGCTAATATTTCAGAAGCCGAAGCAGTTCCTTTGTTGATTAAAACAATAGTTGGAATGTTTCTGAAATCACCATCTGCATCATTTTTATATAATTTTATATTATTATCTCCTAAATCTTCTTTTAAGATTACATCACCTTTTTTCAAAAACCAACCAGCAATATCAACTACTATTTCTAAATATCCTCCTGGATTATTTCTTAAATCAATAATTAACCCCTTGGGATTTCGAGCCAATATATCAAATGAATTTAAATAAAATTCTAGAAGAAGAGGTTGATTAAAATTATAAAATTTTAAATAAGCGATATTATCATCTAAAAATTGATAAGAAAAAGAAGGAATAGTGATTTTATCTCGAACCAACTCAAAATCTAGAGTTTTATTTAAAGATGGTCTATAAATAGTTAATTTCACCTTTGTCCCTTTTGGCCCTCTTATTAACTTTACCACCTCTGTCGTTGATATTTTTAATGTTTCTTTTTCATCAACTTTAATAATTTGATCTCCGGGCAAAATTCCTGCTTTTTCTGCTGGTGAATTTGGCAATGGCGTAACAACAATAATCGCTCCATCTTTTTTTGAAATTTCCATTCCAATCCCAAAAAATTCTCCAGTTAAATCCTCTTTAAGAGCTTTAGTTTCCTCAGCATTTAAAAACTCAGAAAAGGGGTCATCTAAAGAATCTACTAATCCTCGAGTTGCCCCCTCAATATTTTTTTGAGGATTTAATTTTTCTCGATCAACATATTTTTCTAAAATCTTTTTCCACGTTTCCCAGAAAATACTCATATCAGCTGGCGGCAACTCCTGGGGTTTCTCTTTTTTGATTATTTTATTAAAAGGATCTGGCAGATTAAGCTTCCAGCCATAACGAGAGCCATAAAGAAAACCTCCAGTAAAGCTTCCGCTTACTATTAAAAACCCTAAAAAAATAAAAAGGATTTTCTTCTTTGAACTTTCCATATTTTAGCCTTAATATTTTAAAATCTTATCACAAAAAGAATTTTTCGGCAATAAAACTAGCCAAAATTAAAAAAATTAGGTAAAATAAAAAAAATCTGTGAAAAAGAGGCTTTTTTTTGCTATTTTATTAGAAGAAAACTTAAAAAATCAAATTCTTTTATATAAAAAAGAAATTCAAAAAAAATTCAAAAAAATTCCTCTTAAAGAAGCAGAAGAACCTCATATTACTATCCTCTTTTTAGGATATATAGAAGAAGAAAAAATAAAAGAAATAATAGAAATTGGAGAAAGAATTAAAAAAGAATTTCAACCATTTCAAATAAACTTTAAACTAATTGAGTTTGGATCAAAAGTACCCTATCGATTAATCTGGTTAAAGGGAGAAGAAAATAAAAATTTAGAAAGATTAAAAGAAAGATTGACAGAAGAACTAGAAAAAAAGAATATTAATTTTCAAAAAGAAAACCGAAAAATTATTCCTCATATTACTCTTTTTAGAATAAAAAAATTCTCTCTTTACAAAAATTTACTGCAAAAAAGAGTTGATATCTCTTTAGAAGTTAAAGGTTTTCATCTCATGGAAAGCGTCTTAAGTCCTTATGGGGCAAAATATTACCCCCTTAAAGAATTTATTCTATAATGTATTTGCAAAAAATAATCCCTATTACTAATTTACCTTTTTCTCAGGATTACTTTTTTTACTATTCTTCATATAAACTTCCTATTGGCTCAGTGGTAGAAATTAATTTAAAAAACAAGAATTATTTTGGGTTAGTTTTAGCCAATCTTTCTGTCTTAAAAAATAAAAAAATCATTAAAGAAATCCCTTATCCGCTTAAAAAAATAAATCAAGTAATTATAGGCTTTCCTATAATTAACCCTTATCTTTTTCAACTGGCTAAATTTACTTCTTATTATTATTATTGCTCGTTGCCTTTAGCTTTTAAAAATATTTTACCTTCTAATTTAAAAAGCTTTCTAAGGTTTTTAAAAGAAGAGCCAATCGAAAATCCAGTTTATAAAAATGTTTATAAAAATTTGGTTTTTTTAAATAAATTTAAAGAAAAAACTGATTTTGATAAAATTAATTTTTCTGAAATTAACGATTTGAAAACCATCAAAGAAAAAATTGATTCCCTTTCTTCAAACTCCCAGGTACTCTTCTTAGCCCCTACCCTTTTCCATCTTGAATATTTTCAAGAAAAATTTTCTCAAGGAATAATTTTTCAGAAAAAAGACAGAAAAAGTTTTAAAATATTTAAGGAAATATTTGAAGGAAAGCCTTTATTAATTTTAGGAACAAGGTCAGCGGTTTTTTTGCCTTTTTTAAATTTAAAATTAATTATTGTTAATGAACCTGAAAATCCTAGTTATAAATCATGGGAACAAAAACCTTTTTATCACTCTTTAAAAATTGTCCAAAAATTATCCTTATATCATCAAGCGGAATTAATTTTTTATTCTTCTTATGACACCTAAAATTACTTTTTCAAAATTTAAAAAAGAAAAGAAAAAAGAATTTGAGGCTTTAACTGAGGAAGTCAAAGAAAAAATAAAAATCCTTAAGGAAAATAAAAAACAGGCGATATTTTTTATTAACAGAAAAGCCCTTGCCACTTCTGTAATTTGCCAAGATTGTGGTTTTATTTTTCAATGTTCAAAATGCGAAGTTCCCTTAGTTTTACATTCTTACAATAAAGAAAGAAAATTTATTTGTCATCATTGTGGGGAAAAACAATTAGTTCCAATTACTTGCCCAAAATGCCAGTCTTATAAATTAAAATCCTTGGGAATTGGAACAGAAAAAGTCGCTTTAGAAATTAAAAAAATAGACCCAACAATTAAATTTCAAATTTTATTTTCAGAAAAAAATCTTTTAAAAAATATTTCTGAATTTAATGAGGGAAAAATTCAATTTTTAATTTCCACTGAAGCTATTTTTAAACCTCAGATTAAAAAAGTTCCTTGTGTTATAGTTGTCTCTATTGACAATTTGTTATTTTTGCCTGATTATAAAAGCGAAGAGAAAACATTTTTAATTCTAAAAAAGTTATTAGCTTTAGCAGAAGAAGAACTAATTATTCAAACCCTTAACCCGGATAATAAAGTTTTTAATTATTTTATTGAAAAAAAAGAGAAGGAATTTTTCGAGGAAGAACTGAAATGGCGTCAAAAGCATTTTTTACCACCTTATTGGCAAATAACTAAACTTATTTCTCAAGCTCATTCTTTAGAAAAAGCATTAGAAAAAGCAGAAGAGGCTAAAAAAATAATCGAAGAAAAAATTCAAAAAATAAAATTAGAAAAAAAATTTATTATCTCTCAGCCTATCCCTGCTTTTATTTTTAAAGAAAAAAAACAATATCGTTTTTATCTCTTTTTAAAAATGAAATATGATAAAGATATATTAAAAAATATCTCCTTTCGTTACGGCTTAGATTTTTTAAGCCCATTACCTGATGAAAAAGAATTACAGTTAAGAAATTATCTTTTAGAAGGTCTTGATAAAAAATTAAAAATTGATATTGACCCCAAAGATTTACTTTAAAATTATGGAAATTCTAACTAACCCTCATCCTCTTTTAAGGGAAAAGTGCCAACCCGTTAAAAAAATCACTAAAGAAATCAAAGAAATTGTTCAAAAAATGAAAGAAGAAATGATAGAAAATGAAGGGGTTGGTTTAGCTGCTAATCAAATAGGTTATCCTTTGAGAATTATTGTTTGTTATTGGGAAAATAAATTTTATGTTTTTCTTAATCCAGAAATTATAAAATTTTCTAAAGAAAAAACAATTATGGAGGAAGGCTGTTTAAGCGTTAAAGGTATCTATGGAGAGGTTGAAAGACCAGAAAAAATCACCTTAAAAGCCTTAACTTTAAATGGGAAAAAAATTAAAAAAAAGTTTTTTGGTGTTTTGGCAAGAATAATCCAGCATGAAGTTGATCATTTAAATGGAATTCTTTTTATAGACAAAGCAAAAAGGATTTATTCGATAAAAGAAAATAACTCCTCTAATCCTTCAATTTAATATGAACTTAAAATATATTTATTTCGGTTCTTCACCCTTTTCTCTTTTAGTGTTTAATCATTTAATCGAAAATGATTATCCTCCTTTAATGGTTGTTACTTATCCCAAAAAACCAATTGGAAGAAAAAAAATCCTAACCCCAAATCCTTTATTTATAGCTTCTCAGAAACATAACATTTTAACCTTAACCCCTGAAAAATTAACTGATGAAAATTTTTTAGAAACAATCAAAAAACAAAAAGCAGATTTTGCTTTATTAGCGGGTTATGGTAAAATTATTCCTCTTTCAGTTTTAAACATTTTCCCTTACGGATTCTTGAATCTCCATCCCTCCCTTTTACCAAAATACCGAGGAGCTACCCCTATCCAATCTGCTATTTTAAATGGCGATAAAGAAACAGGAGTAACTCTTTTTAAAATGGACGAGGAAATGGATCACGGACCAATAATTGCCCAAAAAAAGGTTAAAATTGAAGGTGATATCAATTCTCAAGATTTAGAAAAAATATTAGCCCAAAAAGCAGTTGAGCTTTTTTTAGAGAATATTGATTTATACCTTCAAAATAAAATTAAGCTAATTCCCCAAGATGAAAAATTAGCCAGCTATTGTTTTAAATTTAAACCTGAGGATGAAAAAATTAATTGGGAAAAAACTTTAAAAGAAATTGACCAAAAAATTAGAGCCTTTAACCCTAAACCAGGCGTTTACACAGAAGTTTTAGATAAAAACAATAAAATTTTAAAAATTAAAATAATCAAAGGAACTCCTATTTTTGATCCTTCTTTAGAAAAAGAAAAAAAAACAAAAACAATTCTTAATTTTAATAATCAATTAGCTGTTAAGTGCCCTGATGGTTTATATATCCTAGAAATTATAAAACCAGCATCCAAAAAAGAAATGAAAGCCAGTGACTTTTTAAAAGGTAACCCCTGGATTATTAATAAAACTTTCTTTTAAAAAAATTAAAATAAATTCAAAACAAAAAATGTATAACAAAAAAACTATAAAATATTTCAAAAATCTAAAACATTTTGGTTCAATTAAAAATGCTAATGGTATAGGAAAAGCCGGAAATATTATTTGTGGTGATTTTATGATCTTATATTTAAAAATAGAGAAAAAGAAGAATAAAGAAATAATTAAAGATATAAAATTTCAAACTTATGGCTGTTTAGCCGCTATTGCCACTTCGTCGGTAGTTTGCGAACTAGCCAAAGGGAAAGAAATAAAAAAGGCTTTAGAAATTACCAATCAAAAAATCAATGAAATTTTAGGTGGACTTCCTCCTATTAAAACCCATTGTTCTTTATTAGCGGTTGATGCCTTAAAGGAGGCTATCTATGATTATTTAAAGAAAAATAACAAGGAAATTCCCGATGATTTAGAAGAAAATCATAAACGGATTCTAAAAGAACAAGAAATTATTGAAAAGAAATTAAAAATTTTAGCAGAAAATGCCTCAAAAAAAGATAAAAAATAAAAAAGTTCTTTTGGCTCTCTCTGGAGGAATAGATTCTTCGGTTAGTTTATTAATATTAAAAAACCAAGGCTTTGAGGTCAGTGGTGTTACTTTTAACTTGCCTTTTTGGGCAAAAACTAAAAAAGAAAAAGAAAAAATTTTAAAAGAAAAAAAGAAAAATTTAGAAAGAATAAAAAAAATTTGTCAAAAAAATAATGTTAAACACTATCTTATAGACCTTAAAAGGGAGTTTGAAAAAACTGTAGTAAACTTTTATATTAAAAGTTATCAGACGGGCTTTACACCAAATCCTTGTGTCTATTGTAATTTAAACTTTAAATTTTATTATCTTTTAAAATTAGCCAAAAAATATAAAGCTGATTTTATTGCCACAGGTCATTACGCTAAAGTAATTTATAATTCAGAAAATAAAAAATACCAACTTCTTAAAGCAAAGGATAGAAAAAAAGATCAAAGTTATTATTTGTGCTTTTTAAATCAAAAAATTTTGAAGAAAACTCTTTTTCCTCTTGGCGATTATTTAAAACAAGAAGTTTATGAAATAGCTAAAAAAGCAGGTCTTCCTTTTATTGAAGATTCCTATAAAGAAAGCCAAAACTTCTGTTATTTATCCTTATCCAAAATTAATGATTTTTTAAAATATAAATTTAAAAACAAAAAAGGACTAATAATTGAAAAAGAAACCTCAAAAGTTTTAGGAAGCCATTATGGGTATTATTTCTTTACTATCGGTCAAAGAAAAGGACTTTTTCTTGATCAAGGACCTTATTATGTTATTGAAATTGATCCTATTAAAAACATTATTTATGTAAGTAAAAATAAAAATCTCTTAAAGGTTAGAGAAATTTTTGTCTCTCCTTTTAATATTATAAGCGCGAAAAAAATAAAAAAACCATTTTTAGCAGATGTTAAAATCCGATCCCAAACTAAACCAATAAAAAGCCAAATTATTCCATTTAAAAATGACTTAAAAATTATTGCCCTAAGAAATAAATTTTTTGCTCCTTCTCCTGGCCAAGTGGCTTGTTTTTATCAAAAAGATATTTGTCTAGGCGGAGGAATTATAAAAGAATTGAAAATTTGAAAATCAAAAATATTAAAAAATTTTAAATTTTACATCAGGTTTATTTTTGGCCTTAGAAGAATAACCAATAATCAAATTTTTAGCTTTTTCTAAAATTTTTTTTGTTATTTTTCCTTTATAAGAACGAATTAAAACTGTTGGTCCTGGATAATTTTCCATTTCCAATAAAATATCTTTTTTCTCCCTTAAGGTTTTTAACTTTTCATTTTCGCTATGATTTCTTCCAACTATTATTTTAACTCTTAAATTTTTTTGATTAATAATAAAGTGACGACCAATTTTCAATAATTCCACATCACTTTCTTTTATTTCTTTTTTCCCACTTATTTTAAATAAATCTTTTAGTCTTAAGGAAAAAGTCGGATCAGTTAATAAACAACCTCCGCTAGGTGTAGGAAACCATTTTAATTTAAACTTTTTAGCTAAATCAAACTGTTGTTTCCTAGATCGAGAAGAAATAGCCAACAACTTTTTTCGATCAATAAGCCCTTTTTCTTCAGGAATAGTTGGTTCTAACAATAAAGCACTTAAAGGTCTTAAAAGATAACCTTTTAAGCCTGATTTTTCCTCTAATAACTTTAAAGCTTTTTGGTTCTGGCTCATCGGCCTTTCTCCCAGAACTTCACCAGTAATAACTAAATCAACATTCTCTTTATCTTTTATTTTTTTAGCTATTTTTAACATTAAAAGATGACAATCAAGACATGGGTTCATATTTTTCCCGTAACCAAAAAAGGGATTTTTAACCAACTCAAATTGCTCTTTTCTAATATCTAAAATCTGATAAGGCCATTTAATTCTATTTTCTTTAATCGCCTTTAAGGCTAATTTCTCATCAAAAAAATAGCTTTTAAAAATAAGTAAAGTTAAATCAATTTTTAACTTTTCTGCTATTTTTAAAGATAATAAAGAATCAAGTCCCCCCGAAAAAAGAAGAAGGCCTTTTAGCTTTTTGGGCATAGATAATGATTTTATTGATTCTCTTGCTTTTTAAGAAATTGGGAATAAATAAAAATATAAAAAATTTCTAATAACCCTAAGGTATTAACAATTAATAAAACAATAAACCAAACCTTTTCGTTTCTTCGTGCTGACATCCATAAAGCCCAACCCTTCCAAAAAAGAGTCCATAAAAGCAATAAATAAATTAAAGGAGAAAATATTAGATTCATAATTTTTAAAAAATTATTTTAGACCTTCTTTAGTTTATCATAAAAACTTTTTAAAAGAAAACGCCATTTTCTTGAAGCCCAATATTTTCCAGCATAATCGATCCCTATTCTTCTGGTTTTAAGAACCTCTTTTGGATTTATTTTTTCTCCCCAATCTTCCAAATAAATTCGCTTACTTTTTACTAAATCTTCGCCATAAAAATCTTTATCTATTTGAAGAAACTGACAAACTTTTCCCGGCCCATTAGCTAATTCAATTCCTAAATTTTCTTTTTCAAAATGCTTAACAGGCTTTAAAGCTCGAATTAACACACATTCTGGTTTTCCTTCTAAATTAGTTGAGATATTAAATTGCCAATACATTCCATAAACAAGATAAATATAGATATGACCGCCTATTAAAAACTCAGCTTTATTTCTTTTTGTTATTTTCCCTAGATAAGCATGAGAGGCTTTATCTTTTGGCCCAATATAAGCTTCTGTCTCAATAATTTGGCCAATGATTTCTCCTTTAGGCGTTTTTCGAATAATATATTTTCCTAAAAGATCTTGAGCTACTTCCAAGGTATCCCTTAGATAAAAATCTCTTAAAAGTCTTTCCATCATTTTAATTATTTTGAGCGGCAGACGGGATTTGAACCCGCGACCTTCTCCTTGGGAAGGAGACGTTCTGCCACTGAACTACTGCCGCTTTTTAATTTAACTCTTTTAATTTATTTTATAAGATTCAAAATTATTTGTTTAATTTTTGAAAGATTATAACAAAATTTTTTAAAAAAAGAAATTTGTTTTTGTTCTGAACTATTTTTTGTATTATTATTTTCTTCTTTAAAAATATTCTCCTTCGAAGGAATAATCAAAACCACCTCCTCTCCTTCTTTTTTAAAACCTCGCATCACTCTTGCTTCTCTCTCTAAGGCTTTTTCTTTGTCTACCATAAGCTCTTTTTCTAACATTTCTTTTTCTTTCAAAAGATAATTTTTCTGTTTTTCTAATTTTAAAACTTCTTCCTTTAGCAATCTATAATAAGGATAAATCTCTTTTAGCTTAAAAGAAAAAAATATGGTTAATAAAATAAGAAAAAAATAGAGAAAATATTTTTCCATATTACTCTAATGAATATAATTGATAAAAAATCTCTGGATCTAATTGAATATCGGCTTTTTCTAACAATTTTTTCTTTCCTTCTTTTTGTTTTTGCCAAAGTTTCATCTTTCTGGTTCTATCTCCACCATATAAATGACTTGTAACATCCTTTTTTAAAGCAGGGATTGTTTCTCGAGCAATAATTCTTTTAGAATCTTTAATTTGAATAGGAACAGAATAAAGCTGAGGAGGAATAATATTTTTCAGACTTAAAGCTAAGTTTCTTGCTTCTTTTTCCTTTTCATCTGAATAAACTATTTTACTTAAGCTTTCTATTTTTTTATTGGCTAATAAGACTTCTAATTTCTCTAAATCTGCCTCTTGATAAGAATAAAACTCATAGCTATAAGAGGCATAGCCAGAAGAAATAGATTTTAATTTATCATAAAAACTTTTAATTACTTTTGACAAGGGAATTATAGCTTCAATTTTTATTAAATCATGAGAAAAATTTTCTGAAATAATATCTTTTCCTTTAAAATTAACTAATAATTGCAAAACAGAAGAAATATATTTTAAAGGCGTTATTATCTTTATCTTAGCCATTGGTTCTTCAACTCTCAAAATCTTTTCTTTTGAAGGCCAATGACTTGGATTAGAAATAACTATAGAGTTTTTACCGTCTTTAAGATATACTTTATATGGAACAGTTGGATTAGTAACTAATAATTTTAATTGGTATTCTCTTTCTAATCTTTCCAAAATAATTTTTAAATGAAACATACCTAAAAAACCAACTCGAAAACCTCGGCCAAAAATATCTGAATCTTCTATTTCAAAAGATAAAGCCCAATCATTTAATTTCAATTGATTTAAAATTCTTTTAAAATCTTCAAATTTCTGATTGGGATCTTTTAAGTATAAAGAAGCAAAAATCATTGGTTTTGGTTCTTCATAACCAGGTAATGGTTCTTGAATAGGATTATTGGTTAAAAAAATAGTATCTCCAACCCTAATTAAACTTGGATCTTTTAGCCCAGTAGCTAACCAACCAATTTCACCCGAAGAGAGTTCTTCTTTAGAAGTAAGTTCAGGAGCAAAATAACCCAAATCCAAAACCTCGGCTTTTACTTTTTTAGCGAAAAATTCTATTTTATCGCCTTTTTTTACCCTACCCTCAAAAACTCTTATATAAGCAATCACCCCTTTATAAGGATCATAATGAGAATCAAATATTAAAGCCCTAAATGGCTTAGATAATTCTTGATAAGGGGGCGGAATTTCAGAAATTACTCTTTCTAAAAGTTCTTTAACTCCTTCCCCTGTTTTTGCCGAAACTAAAGAAATGGAAGATATAGAAGCACCTAAAAGCTCGGCCAATTGTTTTCTTTTCTCTTCTAAATCTTCCACTTTTAAATCAATTTTATTTAAAGCGCCTATAATTTTTAAATTCTGTTTTTTGGCTAAATTTAAATTATAAATAGTCTGGGCTTGAACTCCTTGGGTAACGTCTACCAATAAAATAGCTCCTTCAACCGCTAATAAAGCCCTTGAAACCTCATAATTAAAATCTATATGGCCAGGGGTATCAATAAGATTTAAAATATAATTTTTAAAATTCATCCTCACTGGATGCATTTTAATGGTTACCCCGTGTTCTTTTTCTAAGCTCATCCGATCTAAATATTGCTCTAATTTTTCTTTTTCAGAAACTGTCCCAGTAATTTCTAAAAAACGATCGGCTAAAGTTGATTTTCCATGATCGATATGGGCAATAATAACGAAATTTTTTATCATGGGTTCTTTGTTATCCATTTATTCTTGATTTAAATAAAAATTAATTTCTAAATCTTTGTCTAATATAATTTCATTGTTTAAACCAAATAAAGTTGGCCGAAAATTTAATTGATTATAATTTTTAATATTATAACGGAACAAAATATTTTGACCACTCTGTTTTTGAAAAATCAATTGCCACCTCTTTTCTTTTTGAATATCTTTCTCTCCTTTATTTAAAAGATAATCTATTTTAACTTCTTGATTTTTCAAGCCATAACAACCTAAAACCATTTTCCCATTTTCCTCATAAATTTCTACTTGATTTTTCAAATCATAAATCCTTTGGTCGTAACTTTTTGGCCAATAAGATAAAGAAGAATTGTTGTTTAAGGACTTAGACAAAAAGCAATTTTCTATTTTTTCTATTTTTGCCTCAAGAGGTAAATAAATTTTTAAATAATAATCATTATCTAAAGGAATGGATAAAGTATTTTTAGTATTATCTTCTAAAATTTCAGAATTTAAAAAAATTTTTTTATTCGAAATTTTACCTAAAACATTTTCTTTATTAGAAACAAAAGCTACTGCCAAATAATCAAATTTACTTTCTCGAGGCCTATAAAAAAGCCCATTTTCCTCTAAAAACTGAGCTATTTTTTGATCAGTTAATAGTAATTGAATCTCTTTATTTTGAAGACTTCTTTCCAAAAATTGAGCTAAATCATAAATTTTTTCTTTTTTAAGATTTTTTATTTTGAAAACAATTTCCCCTAAAAAAGCCTGAAAAAACTTCGAAGACTCTAAATAGGCCTTTGGATTAAAACCAGAAAATAATTTTTCTCTAACAATCGATAAAACATTATCTTGATTAATTTCTTCATTTTGAATATTAATAGGTCCCACTATTTCTAAAAGATCTTTAAAAAGATTAATGTTAAAAATTATCAAATCATCTATCTTTTTCTCAAAAAAATTAGGGTTTTCTTCTAACAGATTTAAAAGATCTTTCATTGATTCGGTTTCTAAATACCAACCTGCATCATGAAATAATAGCCGATCAGTTACTGAAGATAAAATTGGATAAGGCAAATAAACCTCTGAAAAGATTAAATCTAAATCTAAAATATGAGAAACTTTTTCAAAATAATAATTATCTTTATCAAACCCTAAAATAGTATAAGCAAGAAAAATTCCTCCTGAGGGTCTTTCTATTAAAGAATCCTGAAAAATCACTAAATACTTTTTATCTTGACTTTCTAAAAAAGACAAAAGAAGTTCTTTTTCTTGGAATTCTTTTTGAAAAATTTTATCTAAAGACAATTCTTTAAAGAGAAAAACAAATTTTTTCAATTGATAATAAATCTGCGGATCTTTTAGATAAAGGCAAAATGAAATCAAGATAGAGCTTTTATTTTCTACTAAAAAATTAGAATAAAGGCCTAACAATTCCTGAAAAGGACCGCTTTTAAGGTCATTTTTAATTACATTGCTTTTAATTGTATTAAAATAAAAATCCTCAAAACTAGAACTTTTTTTTAAAAGTTCTTGAATTTTTTCTTGAAAGCCTAATGAAAAAAGATTTTTCTTTTGAAAATTTAAAAAAGCAAAACAAATTACTACAAAGGCTAAAAAAATCAAAAAAATGAATTTATCTCTTGTTTGGGCTTCTTTTTTCATAGAGTATATAAATATTTTACTAAATATTTTTTCCTTCTGCTAGATTTAGAAATTAAACTGGCACTGAAATTTCAGTGCCAGGCCATTGAATCTATAAGCCGAATTCTGTCTCCTTTTTAAAAAGGAGGGTAGTCATTTCTCTAGGCCTTATGTTACCATAAGGCTCAAGCGAGCACTTCTTCTTAAAAAGAAGACACGACTCTTGCACCCGACAAGGATTTAGCCGTTTCACCGTCGCCTTTGATTAAAAAATCTTATAGCGACGCTTATCCTGAAAAATCAGGATAGTTTTGGGATCACTCCCAAAACCGTCTCTGTTCGCACCTCTCTTTTTGACTTTTCCCATAAACTGTTGCCAGTTTATGGAGAATCAAAAAGGGTGGCTTTTAACCACTGTCTTTTTTTCCTTAATAAATTAAGGAAGGGTGTTCGGACTTTCCTCCCTTTTAAAGGGCAACTACCCGATTCAATGGCTTTTTTATAATACCACAAATTTTGATAAAAATCAAGGCTAAAATTGACTTACCATTTGATAAACAGGAATAATTAATGAAAGAGCAATTCCACCAACAATTATTCCTAAAATTAGTAAAAGCAAAGGTTCGATTAAAGAAGTAAGTGTCTTTAAAGTAGTATCTATTTCTCCTTCATAAAAACTAGCTAACGAAAACAACACTTCTTCCAATTTTCCAGCTTTTTCAGATAAAGAAATTAAATTTATTAATATTGAAGGGAAAACTCTCTCTTTGCGAAAAGATTCGCCAATTGTTAAGCCCTGAGTTAGATATTCTTTAGCTATTTTTATTAAGGCGCTTTCATAATTAGGATGACCAACTGCCATTGCTGTAATTTCAACTGCTTTAATAATTGGCATTCCTGCTTTAATTAAATTACCCAAAACAGAAGTTAATCTAAAAAGAGCCATTTTCTCCATTAAATCTTTAATAATTGGTAGTTTTAATAATAAATCAGAAAAATATTTTTTCCCAGCCTCTACCCTTGTAAAGTAATAATATAAAAAAGCAGGAATTCCCAAGATTAAAGGCAGAAAAATATAAAGATATTGATTTAAGAACATTCCTGTTGTTAAAACCAAACGAGTATAAAACGGGATTGGCTGACCAGTTGAAAGAAACATTTCTCCTAACCTAGGGATAGCAAAAGTAATTAAAAAAACTACCATCAAAAAAGAAGCAATAATTAAAATAACTGGATAAATTAAAGCAGATTTAATTTTAGTTGTCATTAATCTTTCTCTTTCTAAATCTAAAGCAATTTGATTTAAAGTCATTTCTAAATTACCAGAGGCTTCTCCTGCTTTCACCAAATTGGTAATAATTGGCGAAAAAACTTCAGGATGTTTTTCAAAAACTAAAGAAAAAGGCTTACCTTGCTCAAGATAGGTTCTTGCTTCTAATAAAAATCTTCTCACTGGCCCTGACTCAAAAAACTCAATTAAAATATCGATAGCAGAAAATAAATCTGTACCTATTCTTAGCATTAACGCTAAATATTTAATCAAAAAAACTTTCTCTGTTAAATTAATTTGTTCTTTTTTAAAAAAGAAACCCTTTTTCTTCAGCTTTTCTTCAAAAGTAATGGGTTTAACAGCTAAGGGTTTTAAATTTTGGCTAGTTAAATAATCTAAGACTGCCTTTAAATTAGGCTGAGAAATATGACCCTCTTTAACCCTACCTTTACTATCTTGAGCTAAATAATGGAAAAGCATATTATTCTTTAATTACCCTAAAAACTTCTTCAATAGTGGTTAAACCTCTTTCCGCTTTCTTTAGACCATCCTCAAACATTGTTTCTTCTTTCATTTTATAAGCTAATTTTTTTAAACCGTCCAAAGAAAAATCTTTACGAATAATATAATTTCTAATCTCTTCATTAATATTAAAAGCTTCATAAATAGCAATTCTTCCCCGATAACCGGTGTAATTACAAGAAGAACATCCTTTGCCTTTATATAAATATTTTGGCATAAATTCGTAAGCAAATTCACCCTTAAAGCTTTTTAATTGATTATTAATTAATTCATAAGTTTCTTTATCTGGAGAATAACTATAAATACAATCTCGACAAATTCTTCTGACTAATCTTTGAGCAATAACTAAATTTAAAGTAGAAGCAACTAAAAAAGGAGGAACTCCTAAATCAAATAAACGAGGGACAGCGGTGGGGGCATCATTAGTATGTAAAGTAGATAAAACCAAATGCCCAGTTAAGGCAGCATGAACTGAAATTTCGGCTGTTTCTTGGTCTCTGATTTCTCCAACCATAATAATATTGGGATCTTGTCTTAAAATAGCCCTTAAACCATTAGCAAAATCAATGCCTGCTTTTGGATTAACTTGAATTTGGTTAATAAACTTCAATTCATATTCTATCGGATCTTCAATTGTAACAATATTAACTTCTGGTTGATTTAATTTATTTAAAATCGCATATAAAGTTGTAGTTTTTCCTGAACCAGTTGGACCTGTCACCAGAATCATTCCATAAGTTTTTAAAATATTTTCTTCAACTATTTTAATTGTTTCTTCCAACATTCCTAATTCTTCAAAACTCATTGGCTTAGTAGCACTTGCTAATAACCTTAAAGCTACCTTTTCTCCGTGCATTGTCGGAATAATAGAAACACGAATATCAAATAACACACTGCCGTATTTATATTTCATTCTTCCATCCTGAGGTTTATTATGCTCATCAATTTGTAAATTGGATAAAATTTTAACTCTTGCTACTAAAGCTGATTGAATTTCTTTTGGCAAATAAATAATTTCCCTTAAAAGACCATCAATTCGAAAACGAATTAAAATCTCATTAGCTAATGGCTCAATATGAATATCAGTTGCATTTAAAGAAGCGGCATAAGAAATTAAATTATCTAAAAGAGCCACTATCGGAAATTCAACTGCTCTTTCTTCTTCTTTTAATCCTTTCAGTTTTAAAGCTGATCGAATATTCTCTTCGATAACCTTTTTAAAATCACTTGAAACAGTCGCGCCATATAAAGAAAAAGCATACTTTAAATCTTCTTCTAAAGCTAAATACGGTTTTATAAAATGCTTAGTATATTTTTCTAAAAACTCAATTGTTTCTAGATTAACTGGATCAAGCATTGCCACCAATAAAGTATTACCCTCTTTCTCAAAAGCAACTGCATTTTTTGTTCGAGCTATCTCTTCTGGAATTAAATTTAAAACATTCTTATCTATTTCTCGACCAATCAATTTTATCCTTTCTACTTTTAAATAATCAGCCAATAATTCGGCATAATAATCTCTGGTTAAATATCCTAAAGAAATCAAATAATCAACAACATCTTTTTCAGTTCTTTTAGCTTCAAATAAAATTCTTTGAAATTCAGGTTCAGTAATTAATTGATTTTTAATTAAAAGATTTTTTAATTCATCTACTGAAAGATTCATAAATTAATCTTTAATGAATTAAAAAAAGGTATTTTTAATATTATATCACTTAAAAAAATTGTCAGTAAAGCTACTGTTGGCCAAAATATTAAAAAAGAAACACGTATTTTTTTCTTAAAAAAGAAAATCAGAATTAAATGATAAATCACCCCTAAAAACAAAACAAAAAATAAATAAAAAAATGAAACTGGCCAACCTAAAACTAAAATAGCTAAAGAGGCTAAATATTTTTCTTCTTGATAAAAAAATCTTTCTTTAAATTTTTTATTTAAAAAATTGAGACCCCAAAAAACAATAAAAGAAAAAACTATTCTTAAAATAATTTCAAAATAAAAATACTGAAAAGAATAACGAAAAAAATAAGAAATAGGAGTAAAAGGAGGCAAAAACTTGTTAGTAAATTCCTGACTTTTCCAAAGGTAATAATTTAAACCAGATAACCCCAGAGCATAAAAAATCAAAAAGAATAAATAAAAAAAATAAATTTTTCTTAAAATCATAACAGAAGGAGGATGTTTTTTAAAAAAGAAATAAATTACTAATCCTCCTTCTGTTATTAAACCTAAAAAAAATAATAAATCCCAATATAAAAAATTAACAAAAAAATTCATTTACACTAATTAGCATTCGGAAAGAAATAAGTAGAAGTAGCATTAGGCATAACATTTGAATCAGTTAAAATTGTTCCTACCTCATAAAGATAATTATTGTCTCCTCCATCTTTGGATTCAACATCCCCTGGCCCTCCATATTTATAATAACTACTTTCCATGTTAGCATCAATCTCAAAAGTTAAATTATTAGCATCGCAGGTATAAACATAATATAAAGAAGGGTTAGCTGTTGCCGAAGAATTAGTTGGATCAATTGGTAAAGAACCAATGGGTGAGCCACCAGTTAAACCAGAAAAATTAATTGGGACCCAACCTGTTCCATCTACTTTTTGTAAAGTGGAAGTGTTATAACTCCAGGCTGTCCAACCGGTGGCTGTGACTCCATTGGAAGTAGACCACATAGTTTTTGTTCCTCCTCCACCGTTACAAGTAGCATTTGTAGAAGTGCCTCCTAAATAAGCAGGGGAAGCATTAGTCAAATAATAACCAATCGCTGTTTTTAAAGTGGATAAATCAGAAATTCTTTGGGAATCTCTTGCCCTTCTTAAAAGCTCAGCTGGATTAATAATTAAAACCATTGTCGTTGATAATATGGCTAAAATACCAATAACAATTAAAAGTTCTAATAAAGTAAATCCTTTTTGGTAATTATTTTGATCCATATTTTATTTTTTTTTATTTTTTATTTATGACCTTATATATTTTATTTATTAGCGGAGAGGATGGGACTCGAACCCATAATCCCCAAAAGGGGACCACGCTCTCCAGGCGTGTGCCTTGCCAATTCGGCGCACCTCTCCTTTATATTTTTATATTTTCCAAATTTTAGCATATTGACCAATTAAAGGCAATTCCTCTTTCTTTCCTTTAATTACATTAAAAATTCCAATTAGAGAAAGAGTTAAACAAAATAATCCACCAAAAATATTAATGACAAAACCTATTAAGGGAAGAAAACCTATCATCATTAATATTACCTCTAAAACAAAAAGGGTAAAACCTTGTTTAGCATGAAATTTTACAAAATCATCACTTTTTAAAAGCAAAGGGATTAAACATAAAAAAGATAAATAACTTAAAACTGCCAGTGGATTAACTTCTATTTTTAATTCTTTTTTTGATTCGTTTTCCATAATTTTTAAATTTTTTTTAATTATAAGCAAAAAATCATTTAGTCAAATTTTAATTTTCCTTCTTGAAAATCTTTTAAAACCTCAAAAAGACAAGCTGAAAATGGCAAAGCAATAATAATTCCTAAAAAACCAGCTAATTTTCCGCCAACTAAGATAGCTAAAATAATTAACAAAGGATGAATATCCATTGTTTTTGCTCGAACAAAAGGTGAAATTATAGCTTCAATAACTTGAATTAAAATAAAAATTCCTAAAACAATTAATCCCAAAAAAACATTTTCGCTTAAGGCAACTAAAAAAGATAACAATCCTATCATTAATGGCCCTAAATAAGGCAAAAAATCAAAAAGAGCTGCTAAAATAGCCAATAACTCTTTATAAGGAAGATTTAATATTAAAAAAGAAAAATAAACTAATAAGCCAACCAAAGAACTCAAAATAATTTGAGAGAAGAACCAACCACTTATTTTTTGTCTTATCTTTAACCATAAAGAAATTAAATAATTTTCATATTTTTTTGGCGAAGAAACTTTAATAATTTTTTCAATTGATCTTTTATCAAGGTTTAAAAAGAAAGCTAAAAGAAAAGCTAAAAAAGCAAAAGAAATTCCTCCGAAAATTTTTGTTAAAAAGGTAAAAAGCTGGTCAACTAATTCTTTAGAAATATTTCCTTTTAAAGAAAGGTATTGTTTTAAAAAATTAATCAAAGAAAAATCTGTTTGATTTTGAATTGGCTCTTTAATTTTATCAAAAGAAAAAATTGATTCGCTAAAAAGCTTCATTTCGGAAAAATTTAAAATTAAATCTCTTAAAAAGGGGTAGATAAAATAAGAAGCAATAGCTAATAAAAGCAAAAATAAAAAGTAAACTATTACTACTGAAACAAAGCGATTTTTTATTCTTTTTTCAAAAAAAAGAATGGGTCGGTCAAATAAAGAAGCAATAATAAAAGCTATTAAACCAATTAAAATAATAGACCGAAAATACCAGAAGGACAGAAAAATTAAAGGAATAAGATAAAAATAAAAAATTGTTTTTAGAGAAATTTCACAAATTCTTGGCTTTTTTTCACTCATATTTTTTTTCTAATATTTTAACAAATTTTTCTTTGTTTTTATAGGGACCAACAATCGCTAAATTTAATTTTTTAAAGTCTAAACAATAATCCAAAACATCTTTTAATTCTTTTAAACTTACTTTGTTTATTTTTTCTAGAAACTCTCTAGGAGTTTCTATTTTATTTTTTAAAATCTCTTGATAACCATAAGAGTTTGCTAATTGATGAATATTTTCTGTTTTTAAAGAAACTTGGCCAGTGAGATAACTCTTTGCCTTTTTAACCATTTTATTGTCAATTTTTCTCTTTAAAGAAAACCACTCTTTCAAAATTGTCTCTAATACTTTTTCTATTTTTTCTAAATCTACCCCTAAGTTAACCGCCCAATACCCTCGATCTAAATAAGAAACTATTTGTGAGCTAAGATAATAAGCTGCGCCAAGTTTTTCTCTAACTACTTGAAAAAGCAAAGCAGACATTCCACCATCTAAAATAGCATCTAAAATCTTTAAAGGATAATTTCGTTTATCAAAAAGGTCAAAAGTCCTCACCCCCAAAATTAAATGAGCTTGATCTGTTTGTCGATACTCTAAAAAAACCTCTGGTTTTTTCTGATTTTCTTGGGTCTTCTTTTTTAAAGAAGGTTTATTATTTGAAATCTTTTCAAAAAATTTTACCACTTTTTTAATAAAATTATCATTAAATAGAAAATTCCCGCTAATGACAATAATAGTAGAAGAGCTAAGATAATGTTTTTGATGATATTTTAAAAAATCTTCTCTTTTAAATTTTAAGATATTTTCTTTTGGCCCAGAAATTGGCTGACCAGCAGGTTGATCTTGATAAAGTAATTTTTCCCATAATTCCCAAATATATAATTTTGGATCGTCATGATACATATTAATTTCTTCAATTATTACTCCTTTTTCTTTTTCAATATCTTCTTCTTTAAATAAAGGATTAAGATAAATATCGGAAACAATCTCTAAGGCTTTTAAATAATCCTTATAAGAACACCGAATAAAATAACCAGTAATTTCTCTCTCCGTAAAGGCATTATAAATTGCTCCTAAATAATCTAACTCTTGACTAATTAAAAAATTCGAGGGTCGATTTTTAGTCCCTTTAAAACACATATGCTCTAAAAAATGCGAAAGGCCGTTTTCGTTTTTCTCTTCATAATCTGCCCCAACATTAACTAAAACCATTACCTGAAATGATAAAAGATCCTTGGAGGGAAGAAAAAGTAAACGCAAGCCATTTTTAAATTTTTTTAAAAAATAATTTTTCATAATTAATAACTGAACTCGTTTTTTAGCCAATCTTTTAACTCTTTGATATGTAATCGAAATTGCTTCATTGAATCTCTTTCCCGAATAGTTATTGTTTCATCCTCTAAACTTTGATTATCAACTGTCAAACAATAAGGAGTACCAATTTCATCTTGTCTTCGATATCTTCGGCCAATAGAACCAACTTCATCATAAAAAATAAGAAAAGGTAGATCTTTTTTTAGACTTTGGTAAAGATTCTCTGCCTTATTTCTTATTTTTTCATTGCTTTTCACTAAAGGCAGAATTGCTAATTTTATTGGCGCTAATAATTTATTAAGTTTTAAAACAATTCTAGTTTCCTTTTCGGTTTTCTCCTCTTGATAACTATCGCATAAAAAGGCTAAAAGACTTCTTTCTACTCCCAAAGATGGTTCAATCACGTAAGGAAAATAAGAATTTTTTGTTTCTTCGTCATAATATGATAAATCTTTTTGGGAATATTTTTGGTGATTCTTTAAATCGTAATCCTGGCGGTTAGCGATTCCTTCTAATTCTCCCCAGCCGAAAGGAAAGTTATATTCAATATCAGTGCAAGCCTTGGCATAATGAGCTAATTCTGTCTTTTGATGCTCTCTTAACCTTATATTTTCTTTTTTAATACCTAGTTTTAAAAACCAATTTAATCTTTGCTCTTTCCAATAATGGTACCATTTCTCGTCTTCTTGGGGTTTTACAAAATACTCTAATTCCATCTGTTCAAATTCTCGAATTCGGAAAATAAAATTTGACGGAGTAATTTCGTTTCTAAAAGACTTTCCTATCTGAGCTATACCAAAAGGCAATTTTTTCCGGCAAACATTTAAAACGTATTTAAAATTCACAAAGATTCCTTGGGCAGTCTCGGGCCGAAGATAAACTATCGAAGCTGTATCTTCTACTGGGCCTAAAAAAGTTTTAAACATTAAATTAAATTTTCTTTCTTCTGTTAGCTCTCCTTGGCAATAAGGGCAAAAATATTTCCCGTCTTTTACTTTTACCTCTCCATATTTTCCTTCTTTTAAATAATCAGCCCGAAAACGATAATGGCAAGATTTACATTCTACGAGGGGATCAGTAAAACCAGAAAGATGCCCAGAAGCCTCCCATACTTTTGGGTTCATTAAAATGGCGGAATCTAAACCGCAAACATCATCTCTTGAAATAACTATTTCCTGCCACCATAAATTTTTAATATTTCTTTTAAGTTCTACTCCTAAGGGGCCGAAATCCCAACTATTAGCTAGGCCTCCATAAATTTCGGAGTTTTGGACAACGAACCCTCTTCTTTTACATAAAGAAACAATTTTCTCTAATAAATTTTCTTTTTCCATATATTTTATGGCTGAACAATTCCTTGACTAGGAAAAACTCCTTGATCTGTTAATTTATTAGAAATTACCGGCGAAAGAATTTGCTCAATAGCCTTTCCGGTAAAAGAATCAATAGCTCGAAAAGTAATTTCTTGGGTCAAAGGAATAGGTTGATAAAGAAAATTAGAAGGAGGTGTTACTCTTACTTGAAAAATCGCTTCATAACCTTTATCTAAGATTCCTGAACCTGCCTCAATTAAACCAATTTCCCAAAAAACTGTTCTTGTTAAAGGATCATAAGTCGGTCTAGATTGACCATAATTTCCTGCTATTTGTTGAGTAAACTCCACCCAAGGAGGCAAAGTTGTTTGAACAATTACATTATTCAAAGAATTATAACTATTTTTAATTTTAAAATGAATGGTAAAATCAGTTGGCTGATCCACTCTTAATGGCAAACTACCTTTATTAGCTATTCCAGAGGCATAATCATAATGATAGCTTTCTACTATTAAGTAGGCTTGAGTATTTACTTTAATTATATTAACAAAAGTTGATCTTGGTAATTCAGTAAGCTCCACTCCCTCAGGGATACTCCCACTTTCTATAATTGTTTTTACCTCTAGAATTGGATTTTGCTGAGCCTTACTTAACATGGGCCAATCTTTTTTAAGTTTAATTGTAAAGCTTAAAGAACCATTTTCTCCGGGCATTAAATTATATAACTCAGACACATATAAACCATCCCAGACTATCTGTTTTAATTGCTTAGAGTAAACCCCTTTCGGTGCTTTTAAAGAATTATAATCAAAAACATCACCTGATAAATCAATTTTTAATTTAACATTTCTTAAAGCAGAAGAATAATTATTTTGATAAAAAATATTAAAATTTAATTCTTCACCTAAATTAGCCTCATAAGAAGTTGCCCCATTAACGAGAGTATAAACTTTCAAAGGGTTCTCTATTAACGAAATCACTGATTCAGTTTTAACTAATGGGAAAAATTGATCATTTTGATTAATTCCTAAAACAAAAATAATTCTTTGAGCTTCTCCTGCTTGCCCTGAAAGACTTCCTTTAACATTAATTTTACCTTCGGCACCAGGCTTAATTACCCCTAGACTCCAAATATTATTATTTTCTGAAATAGGCTTAGGATTAGCTTCTAAAAAATTAAAGGTTGAAGGCCATTTCGCTCGAATTTCTACGTTTTCATAAAGATATTCATAAATATTAGACCACGAAATTACTAAAGGAAAAGTCTGGTCCAAAAAAGCTTGATTAGGGTTAACAACTGAAAGCTTAAACACTGAACCACTTAATAAAATATTTTTTGTGTCTTTCTTTTCAAAATAAGCATTTAAATTCTTTGGTCGATAACGAAATGTTGCCTCTATTGTTTTCAAAGTATTACTCTCACCAGTCATTAATAAACTTATACTTAATTCCTTCTGGGATTTCTTTTGTATTTCTCCTGGATTAAGAATTAATTTATCATTATCAAAATCTTCGGGATTAAAAATACCTGGGGGTAATTTAATAATTAAAATAGTATCAATTAATTCATTATTGGAATTATTAATAATAGTAAAACCCACAGATTTTAACTCTCCTGACCTAACTTCGTCGGGGGTAGATATTAGTAAGCTAACTGTCCCCTGATTAAAAAAACTATAACCCCAATAACCAACAAGGAAGATTAAAAAAGCAATTATTAATCCTCCCCAAAAACTTTTAAAAAAACGAATCATTTTATTTTCTCCCATAAATTTTTTATAGTTGATTAAAGCTCAAATTTATTTTTTTTATTCTATTATATCTAATCCCAATGAAAAAGTAAATTTTTGTAAAATAAAATGGAATTTCTCTTTATGTTTAAGAATATCTTTTATAAAAGATATTTTTTGAAAATCATTAAGATTTTTGTAAAATAAATCTTTAAAGTTTTCAATTTCTTTTTTTGTTAAAAAAATTTCTCCTTTACTCTTATGGTTTTTGCATACTAATCCTTTTTGGTCAAAACTAAAATAATTGGCTTCTTTATTACAGATCACACAACCCTCCAAATAAGGAGTCCAACCAGAAAAAAATAAAGTTTTAGCTTTAAAATACAACAAAAAAAATTCTAAAATAAACCTTCCTTTTTTAAAATTCTCTTTCAGATAAAAAAAAGTTTCGGATAAGAGATGAAACAAATTAGTATCTTTTTGATTAAAAATAGTTAATTTATCTAAAAAATCTAATACCTCAAAAGAAAAACAAAGAGCAAAAAAGTGGTTTTTTAATTCCAAAAAAGGTTCTATCTCTAAAGCGCTAATTAATTTATTCTTGCGGCCAAGACTAAATTTTATCCAAACATAAGAGGGAATCTCTAAATGACCACTTAATTTTGCAGTTGTCTTTTGGCTTCCTTTGGCTATTAATTCTATTTTTCCAAACTCTTCTGTAAAAAAAGTATAAGCTCGGTCAGTCTCGTCTATATTTTCTTTTTTCAAAACAAAAGCTTTTGTGCTTTCGATAATCATTAATGAGTTTTAATTTCAAAAATACTAATAAAGACCCGAAAAAGAATGATTAAATCCAAAACTAAATTTCTATTTTTTAAATAAAAAATATCATAACCAAACTTTTCTTTTGCCTCTTCAACTGAGGCAGTATGAGGATAATTAATCTGAGCCCAACCTAAAATACCTGGTTTGACTAAAAAACGAATATGATAAAAAGGAATTTCTTTTTTATAAAGCTCAACTAATTTTTCTTCTTCTGGTCTGGGGCCGATAAAAGACATTTCTCCTTTTAAAACATTAATTATTTGAGGAATTTCGTCTAAATGAAATCTGCGCAGAAATTTCCCTATTTTAGTAATCCGAGGGTCATTTTCAATAGTCCAAGGAGGACCAATTTCAGAAGCATTTTTTATCATTGTCCTAAATTTATAAATTAAAAAACCTTTCTCGCCTAACCCAATTCTTTTAGAAATATAAAATACTGGCCCAGGAGAACTAATTTTAATTAAAAATGCAATAATAGACCAAAATGGCAAAGAAATAATTAAAACAATAAAGGCGATTAGAAAATCGAAAATTCTTTTAAAGACTTCGTATAATTCTAAATTTTTATTTAAAATATTTTTTGCTATCCATTCTAAAGATAAAAGTTCCACTGGTATTTTTTGGAAAATCATTTCATAAAAATCTACTAAATCTATAATTTGGTATCGAAAATCCCTATTTAAAAATTTGTCTAAAAATCCCCTCGAGGAAAAGTCAATAACTAATAAAGGATAAAAATTAGACGGATATTTTTCTAAATCTTTTAAAAACTGTTCCGGGGTTAAAACTTCTGAGACATCGTAACCAAATTGAGGGTTTTGGGTTAAATAATCTTTGATTTTAAAAGCAATTCCTTTTTCAGAAATTATTAAAGTTTTTATTCTTTGGGTCTTAATAAAATGATAAAAAAGAAGATGCCATAGATTAACAAAAAAATAAGAAAAAAGGGATAAAAATAATAATACTATTTTTGGCCGATAAAATGGATAAAAAACATAGAAAAATAAAATAGCTACCAAAACACTAATTAAAAATATAAAGAAAATTCGATTATAATAAGAAAATCGATTTTTTAAAAGGTTTAAATCATAAATTCGACCCAAATAAAAAATTAAAAGCCACAAAAGAAAAATTGGCAAAAAAAGATAAAAAGCTGAAAATAAAATTTCTTTTTGAAAAGAATAGCGAAGAAAAATGGCTAAAGACAAAGAAAAATAAAAAACAATTAAATCTCCAAAAGCCAGAAAAATAGTTCTTAATTTTCGCCGAAGAGACATTTTTATTTTTATTATTTTTTGCTTTTTTGCTTTCTTATTATTTTAGCAATTTTAAGAGCAAATAAAAATCTTTAAAAATAAAATAGTATAAAAGGCAGAAATTAAATCATCAACAACAATTCCTCTTCCACCTTCTAATTTTTCTGAAATATTGGCGGGGAAAATCTTTAAACCATCAAAAAAAGAAAAAATAATTATTATAAAAAAAAATAAAGGCAAAGAATAACCAAAAAAATAAACATTTTTAAAAACATCAAAAAAAAGTCCTATACAAATAAGAGCGTTAATTTCATCTAAAATAATCACATTAGGATCTTTTCCTCTTTTTAAAGTTTTTTCTCCTAAATCAGTAAACTTTAAAGTAAATACTAAAAAGAAAAACCAAAAAAATAATTTTAAGAAAAAGGGGAGATAATTTAAAAAAACTATTAATATCCCTCCTAAAAAAATACCTAAAACACCTGGCACCAAAGGAATATAAAAAGATAAGCCAAAACAAGTACTGAAAAATTTAATCCATTTTTTATATCTTTCTTGATTTTTCATAAAGTTAATCATCTAAAAGAAAAATTTGTCGATTTTTTAAATGCTCTTTATAATCTTGAGAAAAAATTGCTTTTCCCTCTTTGTTGGTTAAATAGAACCAAAAATTATTTTTCAAAGGAGAAACAGCAGCCTCAATTGATTCTTTAGAAGGATTACTAATAGGAGTCGGCGGCAATCCAAAAAAAAGATAAGTATTAAAAGGAGAATCTATCTTAAAGTCTTCTTTTTTAAGTAAACAATTTTTAAATTGAAAAGACAGGGCATAACAAATAGAAGCATCGATTTCTAATCTTTGATTATTGATTAATCTTCTCCATAAAATATCGGCAACCATTTGTTTTTCCTGCTGCGTTTTTACTTCTTTTTCTAAAATAGAAGCCATTTTTAAAATATCATAAAAAGAAGGGGTATAATTTTTATTATTAGAATAATTTTTTAAAAATTCTCTTTGAAAAAGCTCAATTTTTTCTTTTAAATTATAATCTAAAAATTGCTCACAAAAATGATTTAAAATTATCTTTAAAATATCTTTTTCTTTTAATGTAGGAGGCAAATGATAAGTATCGGGAAAAAGAAATCCTTCTAAAGAATTATTTTCTGCTTCTTGAAAATATTCTTTTAAGCAAAGATTATCTTGGAAAAAATCTTTTAAACGATAATCTGTTATGGAATTTTTAATAATACTTTTCTCTTGAAGGCTGATTTCTATCTCTTTTAAGGTTTCGCCTTCTTTTATTGTCAACATAGAATTTTTAGATTGATTACTAGACAAAAAAAATATTAATTTTTTTAAAGAAAGATTCGAAGGAAAATAATAAATCCCTGGTTGAAATTTTTTCTCTTTGCCATAATACCTAGATAAAATAATAAATAAATTCGAGGAAGGAATAAATTTTCCTTTCTCTAATCTTAAAGCAATATTTTTTAAATCCTCTCCAGAATAAATAACAAACTCTTTATCTTGTATTTTTAAAGGTAAATTAACATAAATAACTATCAAAAAATAAAAAATAAAGCAAAAAACAAAAATTAATAAAAATGATTTTTCTTTTTTCATAATTAACTTCGATATTTAATCATTGAACTTATAATACCAAGTGAAAGAAAATTAAAAAGCAATTGGGAACCTCCTAAAGAGAAAAACGGCAAACCAATTCCAATAATTGGCAATAAACCTAAATTCATTAAAATATTAATAGAGGCTTCTATTAATATTTTCATAGTAAAACCTATTGTAAAAAGAGAACAAAAGTTATTAGAAAAATTAACTGCCCAATAAACTAAACGATAAATAAAAAGGTTAAAAAAGAGTAAAAATAAGCTAATTCCGATAAAACCCAACTCTTCAGCTAAAGCAGAGAAAATAAAATCTGTCTTGGCCAAAGGTAAAAAACGAAACTGCGTTTGAGTTCCTCCTCCAAGACCTTTCCCAAAAATTCGACCAGAGCCAATAGCAATTAAGGCTTGCGTCCGATTATACCCACTTCCCAATGGATCAAGCTCTGGGTTTAAAAAACTAATAATTCTTTCTTTTTGATAAGGTTTTAAAAAGAAAAACCAAGACAAAGAAAGCCCTATTAAAACCAAAAATAAAAGCATTAATATTTGCTTTAGTTTTATCCCACTTATTAAAACAAGAAAAAACCAGATTAAAAACAAAACAATAGCTCCCCCTAAATCGGGCTGAAGAACTACTAATGTAATTGGCAAAAAAGCAAAAAAAGCTGTTTTAAATAACAAAGGATACTGCCAAACTCTTTTATGATGAACTGATAAAAATTTGGCTAAAATTAAAATCAAAGAGATTTTTGCTAATTCTAAAGGTTGAAAATTAAAATTGCCTATTTGAAACCATCCCTTTGCCCCTTTAATATTCACTCCTATAACAAGAACTAAAATTAAAAAAAATAAAGAAAGAAAATAAAAAAATAAAATGAGAGAGTTATTAATCCAACTCCGCCAATCCATCAGAGAGAAAAAGAGAAATAGAAAAAAAGAAATAACTAAAAATAATACTTGTCTTTTAAAAGAGTAAAAAGGAGGATTTTCTTTCAAAGAGGCACTTAATAAAATCATTAGCCCCAAAAAAACAATAAAAAACAACGAGGAAGTAAAAATAAAATCTCTTTTCAATATTTCCATATTTTACTTTAAAACATTACTTTCATCTAAAATATTTATATTAATAACCTCTTCACAAACATTAACCTCTTTAGGAAGCTGTTGGAAAAATCTTAATTGAAAATCTTTCCTTTGATTAGAATAAATATCGCTTACAAAAGTTTTAGCAAAACCAAGATATCTTTGATTTTTATCACATAAAACAATGCCTATTTCTCCATTCTTAAAATTATAAATTGATTTATTAAAAAGATTGCCGTTTATTTCCAATACTGCTTCATAAGGCTCGAGGGTAGTCTCAATTATATTTGGAGAATAAATTTCTTCTTTGGAATAAAGTTCGTTTAATTTCTCCATTGTTGATTTATCAACGATCCCTGTTTGAGACAAACCGTATTTCTTTTGAAATTCCTTTAAAACATCTTCTGTAGCTTTATCAAAATAACCCGAAATAAGCCCTTTCGGATGAGCAGTTGAATCAATCATTAAAGCTCTTTGAAGATTAACAACATCTATACCACTCATTCCTCTTTTTAAAACATTCTTAAAAGTATAAGAAAAAGGTTCTAAATAAGAAGGACCGTATAATTCATTAAGCTTTGCTCTTGTTTGGGGTCCCACCTCTCCTGTTACTCTAATATTATATTTTTCTTGAAATCTCATTACTGCTTTCTCTGTTGCTTTCCCAAAAAAACCAGTCACTTTTCCTTCTGGATAAACCGTTGGGTCTAAAGAAAGAACTTTTTGTAAATTATAGACCTCAGGATCTTTCATTCCCTTTTTTAATGTTTTAGTAAAAATATAAATATTTCTTTCCTCCTTTTCTAATCTTTCTGAAAATTTCATTTTTAAATTCATTAGAGAAAAAGGGGGCTCTGAACTTAAATCTATTCCTTTTAACACTTTAGCCCACTCTATTCCTTCTCTTAAAATTTCTACCCTTGCCTTTTCAGGAATAAAACCTAATTCTAAATTATCGATTAAAAATACCCGAATCTCGTGAGGCAAAATAAAACCGTTAAAAATATAACTTTTTTCTTGACCCTCTTTTGAGACAAAAACTAATTTATAAGAAAAATTTTTTGCTCCCCAATCTTCTAAAATATTTTTTATTTTAAACAAAACATCAACTTTCTTATCGCTTCTTAAAAAAACAACTGGTTGAGAAACTAAAGATAAATTAGTCCCCTTTTTTAAATAACAAGGAAGGCAAGGACCCCCACAATCAACATCTTCTTCATTTTGGTTTTTGATATTATCATAACAAGTTGGCTTTGGTAAAAAAGAAAGATAAACAAAATAAATAAGAGAGAAAAAAAATCCTCCTAAAATCAATGTCACTAATAATTGTTTAAATAACCTTCTTTCCATTTAGAGTTTCAAAAATTATAACAAATTTTTAAAAAATAAAAAACCTCCTGGCAAAACCTACTTTCCCCCAAAAGGAGTATCATCGGCGCCAAGTGCTTTCACTTCTGAGTTCGGAATGGGATCAGGTGGGCCACACTTGGCTGAATCACCAGGAGGCAATGTTCTTTTCTCTCTAAAGATGGGAAAGTTGCTTCGACCGATTAGTACCCCTTGGCTTAACCCGTTACCGAGCTTCCACCTGGGGCCTATCTCTGTTTGGGCTTTTACCCAAACAGATGCCTTTCGGCAACCTCATAGTCTTTGAGGGGTCTCAACGATACCTAATCTTGGGGTAGGCTTCGCGCTTAGATGCTTTCAGCGCTTATCCTATCCGAACATAGCTACCCGGCAATGCCCTTGGCAGGACAACCGGTACACCAGAGGTTCGTCCAGCCCGGTCCTCTCGTACTAAGGCCAGCTCCCCTCAAGTATCGAGCGCCCACAGCAGATAGAGACCAACCTGTCTCACGACGGTTTGAACCCAGCTCGCGTACCACTTTAATGGGCGAACAGCCCAACCCTTGGGACCTGCTCCAGCCCCAGGATGTGGTGAGCCGACATCGAGGTGCCGAGCGGAGCCGTCGATGTGAACTTTCGGGCTCCACCAGCCTGTTATCCCTAGGGTAACTTTTATCCGATGTCTCCGGCCTTCCTACGAAGAGCCGTCGGGTCACTAAGCTCTGCTTTCGCAATAGCGCGGGATGTCTCCCTTGCTATAAAGCCGGCTTGTGCCTTTACACTACCTCCGCCGTTTCCATTGGCGGATAGCCGACCTTAATAGACTCCTCCGTTACCTTTTAGGAGGATCGCGCCCCACGAAAACTGCCCGTCAAGCACTGTCCCATCTTGTTTACAAGAGGTTAGAATTTAGTCCTAAAAAGGTGGGTGTTTCATTGGCGACTCCACCCAGCCCGAAAGCCAGGCTTCACAGTCTCCCCACTACGCTACGCATTTTAGAACTAAATTCAATGCCAGACTGCAGTAAAGCTCCTAGGGTCTTTTCGTCTAGCTGCGGGTACCCAGCGTCTTCGCTGGAATCGCATTTTCACCGGGCTCCTCCTTGAGACAGTTCCCCAGTCGTTATACCTTTCATGCGCGTCGGAACTTACCCGACAAGGAATTGCGCTACCTTAGAACGGTTATAGTTACCGCTGTCATTGACCAGGGCTTGAACTCTTCAGCTAAATTCTTTAAAAAAAGAATTTAACCAAGAGTCTTAACCTTCTGGCATCGGACAGGCCTCAGCCCCTATACATCCCCTTACGGGTTCGCAGGGACCTGTGTTTTTGGTAAACAGTCGCCAGGGAAACTTTCGCTGCGCCCTGATTTGAGCTTTGCTCAAATCAGGGAGGGCATCTCCCGAAGTTACGCCCGCTTTTTTGCCGAGTTCCTTAAGGAGGAATCACCCGTTCCCCTGAGGCTACTCGCCTCGCCCACCTGTGTCGGTTTTGGTACGGTTTCCTTTTCTCTATAACTTAGAGGTTTTTCTCGGAAGAGGGCTCGATTAACTTGGTAAGGATAACTCCTTACCTCGCCTCTTCTCTAGGGTTTGCCATTAAAGGCAGATGCTCGGATTTACCTGAACATCAACCCTCGATCAAGGAGGCCAAGCCATTAAGACCCTTAATCTACTCCTCTTCTTCCCCCCATCGCAAAGAGAAAAGGAAGGGCCGGAATATTAACCGGCTATCCATCAGCTGCGGCTTTCGCCATCACCTTAGGACCGCCTAACCCTTGGCTGATTTCCATTGCCAAGGAAACCTTGGGCTTACGGGGTCCGCCGTTCTCAGGCGGATTGCGGTTACTCATGCCGGCATTCTCACTTCCCTGCGCTCCATCCTAGCTCGCGCCTTAGACTTCAACGCGCAGGAAACGCTCCTCTACCCTTATCCATTTTAAAATTAAAATGGATAAGTCGCGTCTTCGGTATTCGGTTTAAGCCCCGCTAAATTTTCGGCGCAACCCTTCTCCTTGCTCTAAAGAGCAAGTTGAAATAGTGAGTTGTTACACACTCTTTAAAGGATGGCTACCTCTAAGCCAACCTCCTAGTTGTCTAAGAAGGGTTACTACCTTCCATTTAGCACTTAACCGAAATTTAGGGACCTTAGACGGCGATCAGGGTTCATGCCCTCTCGACCACGGAGCTTCGCCCCCGTAGTCTGACTAGCCTATCATAACTTGGCGGTATTCGGAGTTTGATTGGTATGCTGAGCTTTCGCCCTCTACATACCATCCAGTGCTCTACCCCCGCCAAGATAGATAAACCGCTAGCCCTAGAGCTATTTCGAGGAGAACCAGCTATTCCCAAGCTCGATTAGCTTTTCACTCCTTACCACAGCTCATCCCAGGGTATTGCACGACCCACGGGTACGGACCTCCTCCTATATTTCTATAGGATTCATCCTGGCCATGGTAAGCTCGCTTGGCTTCGGGTCTTATATCTGCCATCTCTTTCTATTTATCTCTGAAAGAATCAGAGATAAATAGAAAAACAAGCACTTTTTAATACTCGGTTTCCCTTTGACTCCTTCGCCTTAGGCGAATTAATCAGACGGCAGATATAAACTCGCCGGCTCATTCTTCAATAGGCACACCGTCAGGGTATACTCAAGAGTATCCCCTCCGATTCCTTGTAGGCAAAAGGGTTTCAGGTTCTATTTCACTCCCCTCACCGGGGTTCTTTTCACCTTTCCCTCACGGTACTAGTGCACTATCGATCACAGCGAGTATTTAGCCTTTCCGGAGTAGTCCCGGAAACTTCCCTCAATGTTTTCTGACATCGAGGTACTCAAGAAAAGAGCAGAAGATTAAAAAATAATTTTCGCTTACGGGACTTTCACCCTCTTTGGTAGACCATTCCATGTCTTTCAGCTAATTATTTTTTAATCTTCGGGTCTAACCCACGCTCTTTTCTTATTACCCCAACAGTTTAAACAAACTGTTGGTTTGGGCTCTTCCCCTTTCGCTCGCCACTACTCAGGGAATCACATCAATTTTTTGGTTTCCTTGTATTTGAAAAAATTAAAGGAAACCAAAAAATTGAAATTTTGTTTTCTTTTCCTCTGGGTACTGAGATGTTTCACTTCCCCAGGTTCGCCTCCAACAAAAATTGTTGGATGACACGATTTATCATCGTGCCAGGTTTCCCCATTCGGAGATCCCCGGATCATCGGTTGCTACGCACCTCCCCGAGGCTTATCGCAGCTACGCCACGTCCTTCATCGCCTCGCTGTGTCAAGGCATCCACCCTTTGCCCTTACTTGCAACTTTCCCATCTTTAGAGAGAAAAGATGGGATTTTAAATTTTCAAAGAACTAATTTTAATCTTTTCTATCTCTTCAGGATTCAAAAACGCTACCGAAGTGGTAGCGTTTTTGAAAAATATAAAACCGCTACTCACTTCTTTTTCTTGTTCTTTTTACAATTTTTCTTCATATTGGTATTTATGATTATACAGATTTTTTTAAAAAAGTCAAGTTTTTTACAAAGAGGGCCCCTTAAGGGGCCCTCTTTGTAAAAATTCCTTATTTTAATTTTATTTCCTTTCTAAATCTTCTTTTATTTTTCTTAATAATTCCCGGGCTACTTCTTGCCCACCCAAACCAAAGGCTAAACCACCGGCTAAAGCTATCATAGCAATAATACCAGTAAAAAGAGTATTAACAATATAAGGAGCCACTTTTAATTGAGACAAGGCTGCTAATATTCCAAAGATATAGAAAACCCATCGACTTAAAGAACTTAAAAATCCTTCATATCTTAAGCCTGCGCCAGTAATTGAGGCTTTAACAAACTTTGCAAAATATTCTCCTAAAACAACAGCACCCAATAAAATCAAAATAGCAACAATGATATTTGGCAAATAATTAACAATACTCTTCAAAAATTCACCAAAAGCAGTAAGACCCCAAATATTACATGCTGCTACTAAAAAAGCTAGAATAACAATCCATCTTACTAACTGCCCTAAAAAGTATCCGCTATTTAATTGTAATCCTGCTCGATCAGTTACCTGCTTAAAACCTATTTTTTCTAATAAACTATCAACTTTTAATAAATTAATTATTCTTTCAACCAATAAACCAAAACCTTTGCCAAAAATTAAACCAATAATGAAAACAATTAATCCACTAAAAAATATAGGTAAAAAACCTTTAATGCTTTCCCATAAAGCAATAAGAGCGTTTGAACTAGCTAAACCTATTTCATTGACCATAATTTATTTTTTATTTTATTTTTATTATTTTATAAAACGACCTTTCTATATAGTTAATAATAACTCTAAATTTTTAAAAAATCAAGAGAAAAGGACGGAGAATCCCTTCTTTTTAAATTTCCCAATCTCCTCACCCCCTTCTTTTTAAGAATTTATCTAAAAGAGCTATTTGAAATAGTCTATCTGTATAATTTTGTCAAGATTTTTATTGTGGACCGGATCGGATTTGAACCGACAACCTCCCGCGTGCAAAGCGGGTGCTCTTCCAAATTGAGCTACCGGCCCCAAAGACTTTCCATTGTAGATGAGGGTTGTGGGTGAGGGAGGAATCGAACCTCCGACCTCTGCTTTATCAGAGCAGCGTTCTACCATTGAACTACCCACCCTTTTATCTTTCTTGAAATAATATTTTTTCTGCTTCTAAAATCTTAAAATGAAGATTGCTTTCTTTTGGTTTTTCAAAGAAAGAAGCTTCATTAATAATTGAAATGACTTTAATCACAAAAAATAAACCAAAGCTGACTAAAATAACCAATGAGATAACTATCAAAATTAAAAGATATCTCTCAAATTTTTGTTGCTTTTGCTTAAAAAACATTATAGCAGTTTTTTAAAAATTTCTCAATATTTATTTAATATAAACCCGACCCAAAATCTTAATTTCTATCATTTCTTTCTTATCTTGCGAACTTATCTGCCTTAATTCTATTTGTTCTAATCGAATAGCCGGACTAATTTTTCGAAAAGCCTCTAAAACTTTTAAAACTGTTTCCTTTTCTCCTAAAATAGTTAAAGAGTAATTATAACTTTTAGGTTCATTAGAAATAGTATTCAAAGAACCAAAACGAAAATCCAAATCAATATTAAATTGGGTTTTTAAATTTTTAATTTTTTCCTCTAATTTAACCAATTCTTTCTCTTCAGGCAAAATCTCTTTTAGCTTCTGATAATAACTTTCTGCTTTTTTCCATTCCTCTTCCAATACTTGTGCCCTTAAAGCACTCATTTCTTTACTATAAAGATCTTTTTTGATTAAATCAATGTCTTTAGCTTTTTTTAAAATATCAAAATAAAAGTAAAAACAAAGAAAAATTAAACCTAAAATAACTAACCAACTCACTAGATTCTCTTTTAAAATTTGCTTTAATAAATCCTTATTCTTCATAATCTTTTTCAAAATTATTTTTAGGAGAATCTAACTGTAAAATATTCGCATTTATTTTTTGACCGGTTATTCGATAAATGTCTCTGTCAATTTTAATAAATTCTTTTGAGGCTTGATTATACATTGAAACAGTGGTAGCTAGATGATTGCCTAACTTCTTCATATAGGTTTCATAAGCGCAAAGGTGTTTTAATAAATCCTCTACTCTTTTCTGAATTAATCTCGCCGATTCTTCAATTTCTAAAGCCTTCAACCCTTGAAGAACTGTTTGTAAATAAGCTAAAAAAGTGGTTGGTGAAACAATAATAACTCTTTTTTCTCCGGCTGCATACTGGATTAAATCTCTAGTATTTGACTTAATAGTTCCGACTTTATTAATTAAAAGATCATAATAAACTGCTTCTGAGGGAATAAACATAAAAGCAAAATCTGTAGTGTTTTCTTCTGGCTTAATATATTTAGAGGTTTCCTCTATTCTATTTTTTAAATCGTTTTTAAACAATTCCTCCCATTTCTTTTTTAACTCAGGGTTTTCTTCTTCAATTAGACGATTATAATTTTCTAAACTAAATTTTGAATCGATGGGAATAATTTTATCTTTAACAAAAATAACTGCATCTACTTTTGTACCATCTTTAAATTCATATTGTCGTTGATAAACTTTAGGAGGCAAAACATTTTCCAAAACTGTTTCTAAATAATATTCCCCCAAGATCCCTCTCTGTTTTGGATTTTGTAAAATATTCTGTAGTTGCTTTAATTGTTGAGCATAATCAATCACCTGCTTTGATGTTCCTTCAAATCGAGCTAAAGCTGAGGCAATCTCTATTTTTAACTTGGCGCTTTCTTTCAATTGCCCCTCTAAACTTTCTTGGATAATTTTATTTGATTCGTTTAATCTTAAATCTAAAGTTCTTTTAAGCTCCTGAATTTCGTTTTGAATTAAAATCAATGGGTCTGTTTGGATTTCTTTTTTAAAAGAAGCCTTTTTATTAATTAATAAATAAATTATTCCAAAGATAAAGACCGCTAAAATAATCCCTAAGAAAATAAAAAGAAGCATAAATATTTATTGGGTTAATTCTAATTCTTCTTTGTCATTACCCTTTAAAAGTAAATAAAAATGATAGAAGAATATAAAAGAAAAGGGAATAAAAAACAAATATGTAAGAAAATCTGAGAAAGCCTTTAAAATAAGATTATTTTTAAAGAAAGCACACAAAACACCCACAAGAAAAACTATTAAAAGCCCTATTAAAGAAAAAACTAAAATTATCTTAAAAACTTTCCACCAGCGACTTTTTACTAATTGCCAACTTTTTTTAATAGCCTGAATTATTCTTAAGTCCTGATCAACAAAACAATATATTGAAAAATAAAGATAAACTGAAAAAATTATCCCTGGAATAATAAAAGCTAAAAAAGAAAGAAAAATAATTAATCCTAATAATATTTTCAAAAGCAAATAAGGAAATATTTTTGTTATTGCTTTCTTAAAAATTTCTTTCAAAGAAAAAGAGGGATGTTTAATTAGGTTTAGAATTATTAGTTCAAAAAAAGAATTAACTAAAAAGAACCACACAACCATTAAAATCCCTAAAAAAATATAAGAGAAAGGGGATAATCTTAAAATTGAAATTAAAAATAAATTAACTAAAAACCAATTTAAAAAGAAAGGAAGAGTTATTAAGATAATTTCTTTAAACTTTTCTTTAAAAAATCTCCAACTATAATTAAAGATTAAAGAAAAAGTCATGTTTTTTAAAATTTTAACATTGTTTAAAAAATATTTCAATGAACAAAATTAAAAGTTAATCGGCCCAAAAAAACTAAAAGGCTAACAATTAAACCAGAAATGATTATACCTCCTGAGATTAAAATAAAAGCTTCTTTTTTGTTAAAACCCATCAAAACCGCTACCATTGATCCTGTCCAAGCTCCAGTAAAAGGAAAAGGCAAAGAAACAAATACCAATAAAGCTAATTTCTGCCATCTTTTCAAATAAAGAGAGAATTTATCGTTTGTTCTTTTTAAATACCATTTCAAAATTTTTTCAAAGAAAGAAAATTTAGAAAAATAAAAAAATATCTTCTCTAAAATAGATAAAAGAAAAATAACCGGAAAAATATTTCCTAAAAAACAAATTAAAAAAGCCCAAAAAAATGAAAAACGATAAAAAACCAAAGCCACAGGTAAAGCCCCTCTAATCTCTACAATTGGAGAGGCAGAAAGAAAAAAGATTTTTAAAACATCAATTAACACATTAAAATTAAATTAAAGGAGTAATAATAATCCCTTTATTTTTCCCAACAGCTACTGTCGCTTCAAAATGAACAGCCACTTTTTTATCAATAGTTCGAAAACTTCCGTCTTCATTCTCTACTATTAAACCACAACCATTAGTCAACATTGGTTCAATTGCTAAAACCATTCCTTTTTTTAATTCTAATCCCTCATTTTCTCTACCAAAATTATAAACTAATGGGTCTTCATGAAGATAATAACCTACTCCGTGACCAGCTAAATCTTTAATAGGTTGAAAACCATATTTTTTAATTGTTTTTTCTATAATCCACCCTATATCTCCTAATCTCTTTCCCTCTTTTAATAAAGAAATGGCAAATTTTAAAGCTTTTCGGCCTACCAAAATCATTTTTTTATACTCTTTTTTAACTCCCAAACCAACAGTTATAGCCATATCAGTATAAAAACCTTTATACTTAATCCCTAAATCTAAAGAGACCACATCTCCTTTTTTCAAAAAAACATTTTTATAAGGAACACCGTGAACTATTACTTCATTTAAAGAAACACATAAACTATTAGGGAAAGGTTTTTTCGCAAAAGATGGCTGATAATTTAAAAAGGCAGGTTCAGCTTTATAATGTTTAATAAGCTCATATGCTTTTTTATCTAACTCATTTAAAGAAACACCTGATTTTACTTCTTTTTTTAAATTTTTCATTATTAAAGATAAAATTTTTCCTCCTTCTTTGAGGATTTTAATTTCCTCTTCTTTTTTTAAAAAAATCATAATTTTTCTAAAATTCTTTGAAATATTTCTTCAACAGTTCCTTCTGCTTTAACCTTTACCAAAATTTTTTGCTTTTTAAAAAAATTAATCACAGGATAAACAGTTTTATAAAAATCTTTTAGTCTTTTATTAAAAGCCTTTAAATTGTCATCCGGTCTTTTTGTTAATTTGCTATGACAAACTAAACACCTTAAATCTTTTTTGATTTCTGGATTCAAAATTAAAGAATATTCTTTTAAACAATTCGGACAAAAATAGCGAGCCTTTACCCTTTTAATAAGTTCTTTATCAGAAACATCAAGATAAATTGCTTTCACTTTTTTTCTCTTTAACCAATCAAGAACTTCTAATAAAATTTTTGCTTCCTCTAATTGTCGCGGGCTTCCTTCAAAAATAACCCCCTGATTTTTTGGGACTTTTAATAACTCATTTAACCAACAAAAAACTACTAACCAAAGGGGTACTAATTCTCCCTTTTCCATTATCCTTAAAATTCTTTCTTTAAAAGGATGATTTTCTTTGATTAATTTTCTTAAAATTTCTCCTGAGTCAATAGAAAAAAGAGAAAATTTCTTTTTTAAAAGATCAGCTTGAGTACCTTTTCCAGAGGCAGGTTTACCTAAAAAAATAATCGTTAAGGGAGACTTAGTAGACTTCATATTCCCTCATTATTAATTGAGATTCAATAGCATTCATAATTTCAATCGCTACTTGAACCATAATCAATAACGAAGTTCCTCCAATCGCCATTGTTGTTATGCCAGTAAATTTCTGAAGCAATATTGGTAAAATAGCAATTAAACCTAAAAAAATTGCCCCAAAAAGAGTGATTCTGCTTGTTACCTGATTTAAAAAATTAATAGTTGTTTTTCCTGGCCGATAACCAGGAACAAACCCCCCTCTTTTTTGGAGATTTTCTGCTATTGTTTCTGGCTCAAAGGTAACAAAAGTATAAAAATAAGTAAAAATAAAAACTAAAAGAAAATAAAACACTAAATACCAGGCATTACCTTGGTTAAAGTTATTAATAAAATTAGTCAATTTTAAAAGAAAAGGATTATTAATTTTTGCAAAAAGATAAACAAACATCTGCGGGAACATTAAAATTGATAAAGCAAAAATAATAGGAATCACTCCTGCCTGATTTATTTTTAAAGGCAAATAAGTAGCTGCTCCTCCGTAAATTTTAGTTCCTCTTACCTGTTTAGCGTAATTAACTGGGATTCTTCTTTCTGCTAAAGAAATGTAAACTACACTAATAACTATTAGCAAAAATAACACAAAAAAGAGTATAACGTTTAAAAGACTTTTAGTAGTTGCGGTCAAAATAGTCGCAATAATCTCTCTGGGTAAATCAATAACAATACCAGAAAAAATTAAAAATGAAATGCCATTACCAATCTTTTGCTCTGTAATTAATTCTCCTAACCACATTAAAAAAATAGAAGAAGCGGTAATAATAATAATATCATTCACAAAATCCCAAGGGCTATTAAAAACAATAACTTTTTGTCGGGATAGTAAGGTTAAAAAACTAAAACCCTGGAGAAAAGAAAGAGGGATAGTTAATATCCGAGAATACTGCATAAATTTGGCCCTTTCTTTACTAGTCCCTTTATAAAGCATTTCCTTTAAAGAAGGAAAAATTAAAGTTAAAAGCTGCATTATAATCGAAGCAGTAATATAAGGACCAACTCCCAAAAGAACAATTGAAATATTTTTAAAGGCTCCGCCGGTAAAAATATTAAAAAGACCAAAAACTTGATATTTTTCAAAAAAAGTATTTAATTGCTCTTTATTAACATTCGGCAAAGGAATTGTCGCCATTAGCCTAAAAACTAATAAAAGCAGAAAAACTATTACTAATTTTTTTCTTAACTCCGGCGTTTTTAAAAAGGTAATAAAAGATCTAAACATAAATATTAATTTCTTTTTACTTTTTTATTTTTCTTTCTCTTTAATAGTTCCTCCTGCCTTTAAAACAAAATCCTTTACTTTTTGAGTAACTAAACAGTTTCTAATTCTTAAAGGCACACTGATTGGTTCTCCTGATAAAATTTTAACATAAAATTTTTTACTTTTTGGAATTTTAATTAAACCCATTTCCATTAATTTCTTTGGGTTAACTTCTCCGCCTTGGGGAAGTTTTTTAACAATATCCTTTAATTTTACCTCAATAATCTCCCTCTCTTTAATTTTTTTAAATTTCAAGCCTCTTTTCTTTGGGAATTTTAAAACCATCTCCCTTAATTGGCTTTTAATCTTCCGGCCAGCTCTCGCTTTTTGCCCTTTGATTCCTCGACCAGAGTAAGTTCCTCTTTTCCCTCCGCGACCAACTCTTTTTTTCTTTTTCTGTTTATAAGAAGGTTTAAGTTCGTGGACTTGCATAATTAAAAATAATAATTATCTTTAAAGATTTAATTTTTTTAAAGCCATAATAGTAGCCCGAGCATTATTAATAGCATTACCTGTTCTTCCTAAAATTTTAGCGCTAACATTAGGAATCCCTGCTAATTTTAAAATAGAACGAACTGCTCCGCCAGCAATAATTCCTTTCCCCTTCTTCGCGGGTTTAATTAAAACTTCCGCTCTTTTATATTTAGCTGAAACATCAAAAGGAATGGTTTCATTAACAATAGGAACAGAAATTAAATGCTTTTTAGCATTATAAATAGCCTTTTGAATAGCCAAAGGAACATCTCGGCCTTTTCCCACCCCTATTCCAACTAAATGATGTTCTTTATCACCAATAGCAACAGTTGCCCGAAAGCTTAATCTTTTTCCGCCGGCAACAACCCTTGTCACTCTTCTTATATCTAAAATTATTTCTTCAAATTCTTTTTGCTTTAAATTATCAACAGTTTCTCTCATTTTTGATTAAATTTTCAAAAATTTACGAACGCCTTCGCATAAACTTTTTACTCGACCATGATATTTAAACCCCCCTCTATCAAAAACGACCTCCTTAATGTTCTTTTCAAGAGCTTTTTTACCTAATAATTCACCAACTAACTGAGCTTTTTCAGTTTTTGTCATTTTTTTATCTAATTTAATCTCTAAATCAGAAGCAGAAACCAATGTTTTATGATTCTCGTCATCTATCAACTGGGCATAAATGTGCTTTAAAGATCGAAAGACAGCTAATCTTGGTCGAAGAGCAGTTCCTGAAATTTTTGCCCGCACTCTTTTATGACGCCTTTCTCTTTTTATCTTTTTTTCTTTAATCCTATTTTGAGCCATAATTATTAATAATAAAATTAACCAGCAGAACCAACGACTTTCTTTCCCATTTTTCTCCTGACAAATTCTCCGACATATTTAATCCCTTTCCCTTGATAAGGTTCAACTGGTCTTTGTTTTTTAATTAAAGCAGCGAATTGACCAACTTTTTCCTTAGAAATGCCAGAAACGGTAATAATGTTTTTTTCTATTTCTACATTAATGTCTTTGGGGATATCTAAAATTACTGGGTGACTATAACCAACTTTTAAAATTAATTTTTGTCCCTCTTTTTCTGCTTTATATCCCAAACCATTTATTTCTAATTGCTTTACAAAACCATCTTTCACTCCTTTTATTAAATTATTTATTAAAGCTCTTGTCGTCCCCCAAAAAGCAGAAAATCTTTTTTCTTTTTTTAAAAAATCTTCTTTAGGTAAAACCTTTAAAAGATTACCTTCTATTTTAACCTCAAACCCATCTAAAATTTTTATTTCTCCTTCCCCTTTTGGGCCTTTTGCTCTTAAGAGATCTCCATTAATTTCAACCTTGACATCTTCGGGAATTGTGATTGGTTTTTTACCTATTCTTGACATATTTTTTATTTAAATTACCAAACCTCAATTAAAACCTCTCCTCCTGTCTTTGCTTTTTTAGCTTCTTTATCTGTTAAAATACCAGAAGGAGTAGAAAGAACTCTTAACCCTTTTCCTCCTTTAAAAGGATAAATTTCTTTAACTTTTATATAAACTCTTCTTGATGGCTTAGAAACTCTTTTTATTTCATGAATAACAGGATTGTTTTCTTTATCATATTTAAGAGTAATTTTGATAACTTTTTTACCTTTTTTTTGATACTTTTCGATGTCTTTTAAATAACCATTTTCTAAAAGCTTTTCAAGAATTGCCCATTTAATTTTTGAATAAGCAACATAAACAGCTTCTTTCTTAACTGCCTGAGCATTTCTTATTCGAGTTATCATATCAGCGATTGGATCAGTAAGCATATTTTTATAATTTTTACCAACTAGCTTTTTTGACCCCTGGAATTTCTCCTTTTGAGGCTAATTCTCTAAAACAAATTCGGCATAAACCGAAATCTCTCATATAGCCTCTTTTTCGACCACAACGCCAACATCTTCTCACTATCCTTGTTGAATATTTTGGTTTTTTCTTTGCTCTTTCAATAACAGATTTTTTAGGCATAATTTTAGTTAAAATTTAAAAACTTATTTTTCTTTTCTTTCTAAAGGAAAACCTAAAAGTTGGAAAAGGCGAATGGCTTGCTCTCTGTTTTTTCTGTTAACCACAAAACTAATTTCTAAACCTAAAGAAAAAGGGATAATCTCTTTGCTAACCTCAGGAAAAACATTAATTTCTCTAATCCCATAATTTAAATTTCCATTCTGATCAATATTTTTCAAAGAAATTCCCCAGAAATCTCTAATTCTTGGCAATGTTAAATTAATAAATCTAAAAATAAAATCTTCCATTTTTTTTCCTCTCAAAGTCACCTTCAAACCAACAGGCATTCCTTCTCTTAATTTAAAACCAGCAATGGATTTCTTAGCTTTTATAATTGTTGGCATTTGTCCAGTTATTAAAGCAATTAATTGCTGAGCTTTTTTTAAAATATCCGGATTATTTTTAGCATTATTCATTAATTTTCCTATCCCACTGTTAATCACTACTTTTTCTATTTTTGGCACCTGATAAATATTCTTAAAAGAAAACTCTTTCATCATTTGCGGAACTACTTCTTTTTTATAAAGCTCTTTAAAATTATTTTCTTTTATAATCATATTATTTTATTTCGCTTATCTTTTTTTTGCATTTTTTACAAACGCGATATTTTTTATCTTCTTCAAAAACAACTCCTATTCTTGTTGATTTCTGGCAATGAGGACAAACTAAAGCTACATTCGAATAACTTACAGGTCTTGGGACACTAATTATTTCCCCTTTTTCTCCCTCTCTTTTTGGTTTTTTAAACTTCTTTACTAAGTTTAATCCTTCAACTATTATTTTTCCTTCTTTTCTTAAAACCCTAAGAACACGACCTGTCTTTTTTCGGTCTTTTCCTCTTAACATCATTACCAAATCTCCTTTTTTAATTTTAAAATTCACCATAATTTTTAAACTAACTCATTGGCTAAAGCTGCTATTTTGTCAAAGCCCTTCTCTTTTATTTCTTTTGGAAGAGGGCCAAAAATTCTATTACCTAATGGTTCTTTTTTATCATTAATAATAACGGCTGCATTCTCATCAAAAACAATATAACTACCATCTTTCCGACGATAGGGTTTTCTTTGCCTAACAATTACTGCTTTCACCACATCACCTTTTTTTATTTCTTTTCTTGGTTCAGCAACTTGGACAGAGGCAACAATTATATCACCAATTTGCCCCCACTTAGCTTTAGATCCTTTTAATATCCTAAAACAACGAATTATCTTGGCCCCTGTATTATCAACTACTTTTAAAAGAGTTCTATTTTGAATCATAATAAGTTTTTAAACTATATCAAAAATTTATTATTTTCACAAGTTTAACTTCTTACTCTTTTTACTATTATCCATCTTTTTTCTTTAGATAATGGTCTTGTTTGTTTTATAATTACCCTTTCTCCTTCTTTATATAAATTATCAGGATTATGGGCCTTAAATTTTTTGTGCACTCGATAATATTTTTTATATTTAGGATGAAATTTCAAATGCTCAACCTTTACAACTGCAGTTTTATTCATTTTAGTTGAAACTATAATTCCTTTTAATTGACGAATTTTTTTCTGATTAGCCATATTTTTTTATTTTTGTTCTTTTATTTTGCGTTCATTTAGAATAGTTAAAATTCTAGCAATATCTTTTTTTAAATCCCCTATAATTCTTGGGTTTTTAAGTTTCCCCAAAGTCTTATTAAATTTCAATTCTTCTAGTTTTTTATAATTTTCTTTTAATAATTCTTTTAATTCTTTTTCGCTTTTTTTTCTTAATTCTTTCGCCTTCATCATAAGCGATGAATAATTTTTTTTATTTTATTTTTAAAATTTTATTCTTTAATAACTATCTTAGTCTTAATAGGCAACTTAGAGGAAGCTAATCGAAAAGCTTCTTTTGCCTTTTCTAAAGAAACCCCATCGATTTCAAAAATAATTCGGCCAGGCCTAACCGGAGCAACATAATATTCTACAGAACCCTTACCTCCACCCATTGTCACTTCAGGAGGTTTTTTGGTAATCGGCTTATCAGGAAAAACTCTTAACCATACCTTACCTTCTTTTTCTAAGAAACGAGCAATCGCTCGATAAGCAGCTTCCAGTTGTTGAGAGGTCAACCATTTTTCTTCCAAAGCCTTTAACCCATAAGAGCCAAAAGATAATTCTGTCCCTCGAGTCTCCTTTTGACGAGTCGTCTTTCTTCCTTTTTGCCATTTTCTATGTTTAACTTTTTTGGGCAAAAGCATAAACTTTTATTTAAAATTTTATTGAGTGTTTTTTTCTCCTTTATAAATCCAAACCTTCACTCCGACTACTCCATAGGTACAATAAGCCTCACTAAAGCCATAATCAATATCTGCTCTTAAGGTAGAAAGGGGCAATTTCCCTTCTCTTATCCATTCATCGCGAGCAATTTCATTACCATCGAGTCGACCAGAAAGCATAATTTTGGCCCCCAAAACTCCCTTATTTTGCATAATTCTTTTTAAATATTGATTCATAACAACTCGGTATGGCCTTCTTTTCTCTATTTCCTCAGCAATGGCTTGAGCAACAATTTGAGCGGAGGTGTCTGGATTTTTTACCTCTTCAACTGATAAAATTAAATTATGTTTCGGATCAATTATTTTCTTAATCTCTTCTTCTAATATTTTAATTCCTTGACCCTGACGACCAATTAAAAGACCGGTTCTTGCAGTTCTGATAATAATTTTTATCTCCTTTCCCTTTCTTTCAATCTCTACCTTTTCTATTCTGAGGGCTTTTTTTCTTCCCATTATTAACTGTCTGATTTTGTAATCCTCTTCTAAAATTTTTGGCAAATTTTTTCTATCCAAATAACGAGAATCCCAATTCTCAGTAATTCCTAATCTAAAAGATTTTGGCGGAGTTTTGTGGGTCATATTTATTTTTGTTTATTTTTCTTATTTTTTTCTTCTTTTTCTTTTATTTCTTTTAAAACCAAGTAAATGTGAGAAGAACGTTTTTTAATTAAAGAAGCTGAACCCCTTGCTCTAGGCATCCATCTCTTAAGAGAAGGCCCTTCATCTACTCTTAACTGATAAATATAAAGGTTTTCTGGCGAAAGATTAAAATTATGCTTGGCGTTGCTAACTGCTGATTTTAACAACTTTAAAAGGGGTTCTTTTGCTCTCTTTTTCAAAATTTTTAAATAATCCTGAGCCTCTTTAACTGTTTTCCCTTTAATTAAATTAGCCACTAACCTAACTTTTCTAGGACTCATTCTTAAATATCTAAGAGTAGCTTTGACTTCCATAATAATATATTGAAATTAATTTTAAGAAGAAGATTCCTGGGCTTTCATCTTTGCCTCTAATTCTCTTTGCATTCGACCACCATGTTTTATAAATTTTCTTGTAGGAGCAAATTCTCCTAATCGATGACCTACCATTTCTTCTTTAACTTCTACTTTTATAAAATTTTTTCCATTATGAACCTCAAACACATAACCAACCATTTCCGGGGTAATCATTGAATCCCTGGACCATGTCCTAATAGGAGTTTTTTCACCCGGTTTCATCTTGGCTATCTTTTTCAATAATTTTTGATCAACAAAAATTCCTTTTTTAAGAGATCGAGCCATATTAATTTAATTTATTTTTTCTTTTTCTTTGGCCTTCTTTGAACTATTAAGTTTTTCGAATATTTGTTTTTCTTTCTAGTTTTTCTTCCACCGGTAATATTCCCCCAGATATCTTTTGGTCGACGGGTACCTCTTTGAGTTTTCCCTTCTCCTCCACCATAAGGATGATCAACAGCGTTCATAGCTGAACCTCTCACTGTAGGTCTAATACCCATATGACGTGCTCGACCAGCTTTTCCTATTTTTATAATATTATGTTCTTCTTTAGAAAGTTGACCAATAGAAGCATAGCAATTCTCTGGGACTTTTCTTATTTCACCAGAAGGCATCTTTAAAAAAGCGTAACCTTCATCAATAGCTAAAAGTTGAGCATAAGTTCCGGCTGCTCGCGCTATCTTTCCTTTACCTGAAGGTCGAATCTCTATATTATGGACTAAAGTTCCCACAGGAATATTTTTTAACATTAATCGATTTCCTATTTCTATGGGAGCATTTTCATCACAAATAATTTTATCCCCCACTTTTAAATCTTTAGGAGCTAAAATATAACCCCAATCTCCATCTTTATAAGAGACTAAGGCTATATAAGTTGTTCTAAACGGATCGTATTCAATTGATTTCACTACTCCCTCGACTCCTTTTTTCTCCTGGCCAAAATAAATTTTTCGATATAACTTTTTATTACCACCACCTTTGTGCCTTGTGGTAATTCTTCCATGAGAACGGCCTTTACTTCTTTTCTTAAAAAACACCAAAGGTTTAAAAGGCTCACTAGAAGTCAAAACTGAGCTATCTGCTACCTGATAATGCCGTCTTGAGGGAGTAACTGGTTTAGATGTTTTCATGTTTTTTAAATATTTTTGAAATAATTTTAAATGCCAAGATCAATTTTGTAACCTTCTTCCAAGGTAACTATTGCTTTTTTATATTTTTTTGGTTGGCTATAAGTCCTTAACCATCTTTTCCTTCGTTTTCTGGATTTAATTATATTAACTTTCTTAACTTTAACATTATATTTCTTTTCAATTGCTTTTTTAATTTCACTTTTGTTCAATGACTCCTCGACCTCAAAAATATATTTATTCAAAGCACTTAAAGATACAGCTTTCTCTGTTAAGATAGGTTTTTTAATTAATTTAGAAAAAATTTCTATTACTCTTAAATCATCGCTTCCTTGTTCAGGTTTTTGATTCTTGTGGTTCTCCTCTAATATTTCTTCTTTTTTTTCTTTTTCTTGTTTTTTAAAAATTTGAAACCGAGCCATTTTTTTAATATATACTTAATTTATTTTTAGAAGATAACTTTTCTTCGATTTTTTTAAAAGTATTTTTTGAAAGAAAAAGATATTTCTTATTTAAAATTTCTACTAAATCGAGGCTCTCTGGGGTTAATATACTTACATTCTCTAAATTTCTAAATACTTTTTTTAAATCTCCTTCTTTTTCTTTATCAAGAATAAATAAAATTGACGGTGTTTTCTTTTTTTCTGGTTTTAAAATATTTTTTATAATTTCAGCTCCTTTTTTTGTTTTCTTTTCCTCCATTGATAAATCATCTATTATTTTTATTTCTTTGTCTTCTATTTTCTTTAATAAAACCATTCTTAAAGCTTTCTCTTTAACTTTTTGATTTATCTTAACTTTTAAAGACTCCTCTTTTCTTCTTGGGCCAAAGGTCACTCCTCCTCCTCGCCATAAAGGCGAACGAATAGAACCATGTCGCGCCCGACCTGTTCCTTTCTGACGCCAAGGCTTCTTTCCCCCACCTTTTACTTCTGATCTATCTTTTGTAAAAGCAATTACAGGATATCTATTTTTTAAATAGTTAACATAAACTTGATGCAAAAAATCAGGGTTATATTTTTCTTTTAAAATTTCTTCTTTAACTGGTAATTTGTCAATTACTTCTCCTTTTTGATTATAAACTTCTATCTCCATGATTTTAATAATTTTTAATTTCTAATAAAGTTCCTTTTTTTCCAGGCACAGCCCCTTTTAAATATAAAAGATTCTTTTCTGGTTCAACTTTTACTATCTCTAAATTTTTAATAGTCACTCTTTTCCCTCCTGCTCGACCAGCCATTCTTCTACCTTTAACAACTCTTTGAGGAGTTGTTGCCCCTATTGAACCAGGAGCTCTCCAACGATCCTTTGTTCCGTGACTTTTAGGGCTACCTTTAAAATGGTGTCTTTTGACTACTCCCTGAAATCCTTTTCCTCTACTAATTCCAGAAACATTTACCTTTTCTCCTGGTTGAAAAATATCAACTTTAATTTCTTGACCTATTTCAAAATTAATATCTTTTTCTTTTTTAGTTTTATCTAATCTAAACTCTTTTAAAAATTGAAAAAGTTTTTTAAACTGCCCTAGCAAAGGCTTTTTAATATTTTTTTTCTTTTCTAAAAAACCAACTTGAACTGCTTCATAACCGTGTTTATCCTTCGTTCGAATATTAGTGACAGTCACTGGTCCTGCCTCAATAATAGTCACCGGAATAACATTTCCTTCTTCGTCAAAAATTTGACTCATTTTTACTTTTTTACCTAAAATAAATTTCATAATTTTCTTAAAACTGAAAAAAGTTTCACAGAAAAACTGGGCTATTGGCCCAGTTTTTCTGTGAAACTTACAAAAAACTACATTTTAATTTCCACTTCCACACCAGCTGGAAGCTCTAAATTTGCCAAAGCCTCAATAATCTTCTGATCAGGATTTATAATCTCAATCAATCTTTTATGAATTCTCATCTCAAATTGCTCTCTAGAGTCTTTTTTAACGAAGGTCGCTCTATTAACTGTATATCTTTTAATCTCGGTAGGAAGAGGAATCGGACCAATAGCTTTATTTCCTGTCCTAATAACTGTCTCGAGAATTTCGCGACAGGAATTATCTAATATTCTGTGATCATAACTTTTAATTTTGATTCTCAATTTTTGTTCTATTTCCGGTTTTTCTCTAATCACAAATTCTAATATTTTTATTTAACAAATTACTCAATAATTTTTGTCACTACTCCTGCTCCTACGGTTTTTCCTCCTTCTCGAATAGCAAATCTTAACCCTTCTTCAATAGCAACAGGAGCAATTAAAGAGATAGTAACTTTAACATTATCGCCTGGCATAACCATTTCTACCCCTTCTGGCAAAGTAATCTCTCCTGTCACGTCCGCTGTTCTGATATAGAATTGAGGTTTATAACCACTGAAAAACGGGGTATGCCTTCCACCTTCCTCTTTTGTCAAAACGTAAATTTCAGCTTCAAATTTCTTATGGGGAGTAATAGTTCCTGGCTTAGCAATGACTTGACCCCTTCGGATTTCTTCCTTTTTAATTCCCCTTAAAAGCAATCCGACATTATCTCCTGCCTGACATTCATCCATTGATTTATTAAACATCTCGATTCCTGTAACCACTGTTTTTGTGGTTGGATGATAACCAACTATTTCTACTTCTTCATTTAATTTAAGGGTTCCTCTTTCCACTCTTCCTGTCGCAACAGTTCCTCGACCTTCAATTGAGAAAATATCTTCAATTGGCATTAAAAATGGTTTATCAATTTCTCTAATAGGATCAGGGAAATAATTGTCAATAGCATCTAACAAATCATAAATAGGTTTTAAATTTGGATCATCAACAGAGGTTGCCTCTAAAGCTTTTAACGCAGAACCTTTTATTACTGGTGCATTTTTACCATCAAATCCCTGTTTTGTCAATAATTCTCTTACTTCTGTTTCAACCAAATCGATCAATTCTGGATCAGAAACCATATCAACTTTATTTAAAAAGACAACAATTGCTGGCACGCCTACTTGTCTAGCTAAAAGGATATGCTCGAAAGTTTGAGGCATTGGCCCATCAGCAGCTGAAACTACTAGAATTGCTCCATCCATCTGAGCTGATCCAGTAATCATATTTTTAATATAGTCAATATGGCCGGGGCAATCAATATGAGCATAATGTCTTTTTTCAGTCTCATATTCAGAGTGATGAACATTAATAGTAATCCCCCTTGTTCTTTCCTCTGGGGCTTTATCAATCTCATCTACTGACAATGCCCTTTTAGCTAAACCCTTTAAATGAAGGGCGTGTAAAATAGCAGCGGTTAAAGTAGTTTTCCCATGATCAATGTGGCCAATAGTACCCACATTCATATGGGGTTTTGTCCGAACAAACTTTTCTTTCTCTGCCATAATTTTAATAAATTATTAATTTTATTAATTTATTTTTTTGAAATTAAAAAAGACCTTTAAAGATGAGTATTTTAATATTAAAAAATATTTTAAAAAATGTCAAGAAAATTAACTTATTTACTGCCAATAATCTGCTGGGCAATTTGATCTGGCACTGGGGCATAATGATCAAATTCCATCGTAAAAGATCCTCTCCCCTCAGTTAAAGAACGAAGTTTGGTCGCATAACCAAACATCTCTTTTAAAGGAACTTTCGCATCAATTACTTTCATCATCATTCGGTCTTTAATCTCTTCTATTTTTCCTCTTTTGGAATTTAAATCACCAATAACATCCCCCATAAACTTTTCTGGAACAACTACTTCTACTTTCATAATTGGCTCTAATAAAATTGGATTAGCCTTTTTAGCACCCTCTTGCAAAGCAATAGAACCAGCAATCTTAAAAGCAAAATCTGATGAATCAACTTCGTGAAAAGACCCATCAAATAATGTCACACGAAGATCAGTTAAAGGATAACCCGCTAAAATACCTTTTTCCATAGCCTCTTTCACTCCTTTTTCAACAGCAGGAATAAATTCTTTAGGAATAATTCCGCCTTTTATCATATCAACAAACTCAAATCCCTTTCCTCGCTCTAAAGGTTCTAATTTAATAATTACGTGGCCATATTGCCCTCGACCACCAGATTGACGAATATATTTTCCTTCGCTTTCTACTGCTTTAGTAATAGTCTCTTTATAGGCTACTTGCGGTTGACCTGTTTTTACTTTTAAACCAAATTCTCTTCTCATTCTATCAACTATAATTTCTAAATGAAGCTCTCCCATTCCTGAAATTAAAGTCTCACCTGTTTCTTCATCAGTTTTAACTTTAAAAGTTGGATCTTCGTCCATGAATTTTTTCAGGACAATACCCATTTTTTCTAAATCTGCTTTTGTCTCTGGTTCAATTTTCATTGAAATCACGGGTTCAGGGAAAGTAATTTGTTCTAAAATAATAGGATGCTCTGGGTCGCATAAAGTATCACTTGTCACTGTATTTTTTAAACCAACGGTTGCTGCAATATCTCCTGCTCTTATTTCATCAATTTCTTCTCTGTGATTAGCATGCATTCTCAATAATCTACCAATCCTTTCCTCCTGATTTTTGGAAGCATTTAAAAGATAATTCCCTTTTTTAAAAACCCCTGAATAAACTCTAAAATAAGTTAAAGTACCAACATAAGGATCTGCCATTACTTTGAAAACTAAAGCGCAAAAAGGCTCTTCGTCTAAGGGTTTCCTTATCTCTTCTTGATTATTTTTAGGATTAATCCCTTTAATAGGTGGTAAATCTAATGGTGATGGCAAATATTCAACAATTGCATCTAACAAAGGTTGAACTCCTTTATTTTTTAAAGAAGAACCACATAAAACTGGAACAATTGTTCCTTCAATAGTCGCTCGCCTTAGAGTTTTTCTTATTTCTTCCTCAGTAATTTCTTTTCCTTCTAAATATTTTTCTAATAAACTTTCATCTTGTTCAACAATTTTTTCTATTAATTGTTCTCGCCATTTTTTTGCTTCTTCTTTTAATTCCTGGGGGACATCTTTTATTTCTACTATTTCCCCATTTTCTCCTTCAAAATAAACAGCTTTCATTAAAATTAAATCAATCACTCCTTTAAAATTTTCCTCTGAACCAATAGGAATATTTATAGGACAGGCATAAGGAGTTAATCTTTCTTTAATTGACTCTAAACTTTTCTCAAAATTAGCGCCCATCCTATCCATCTTATTAATAAAACACAGCCGAGGGACATTATATTTATCTGCCTGATGCCAAACAGTTTCAGATTGGGGTTCTACTCCTGCTACTCCGTCAAAAATCACTACTGCCCCATCTAACACTCTCAAAGATCTCTGAACCTCTGCAGTAAAATCAATATGACCCGGAGTATCAATGATATTTATTCGATGCTCATAATTTTTGTCTTTATTTCTATAGGTAGGGATCCAAAAACAAGTTGTTGCTGCCGAAGTAATAGTAATCCCTCTTTCTCTTTCCTGTTCCATCCAATCCATCACTGTTGTCCCCTCGTCAATATCTCCAATTTTATAAGTTAAACCAGTATAATATAAAACCCTCTCAGTAGTAGTTGTTTTTCCTGCATCAATATGAGCAATAAAACCAATATTCCTAATTTTTTCTATAGGATATCTCATATTCTTTAAAAATTTTATTTTGTTCCAAATTGAGCAAAAGCTTTATTTGCTTCCGCCATTTTCTCGACAGTCAATTTCTTTTTATAAGCATCTCCTTCTTTTTGAGAAGCTAAAATTAATTCTTCTGCTAATTTCTCAGCCATTGGTTTTCCTTTTTTCGACCGAGCTGATTCTAAAATCCAACGAGAAGCCAAAATAAACTTTCGATATTCAGGAACCTTTCTTGGAATCTGATAATTAGCCCCTCCGATTCTCCGAGTAACTAATTCCTGTTCTGGAGAAACATTTTCAATCGCTAAATTAAACACATTTAAAGGATCCTGATTTGTCTTAGACCTTACTATCTCCATAGCTTTGTAAAAAATCTTTCTGGCTACTGTTTTCTTTCCATTTCTCATTATATAATTAATAAACTTTGTCACTTGGGGGCTGTGATAAACTAAATCTGGTTCATATTGCCTTTCAATTCGATGTTTTCTTCTCATAATTTATTTATTTTCTTTTGGTTTTTTAGCTCCGTATTTACTTCTTTGCTGCTTTCGACCCTCTACCCCTAAAGTATCATATTTACCTCGAACAATATGATATCTTACCCCAGGCAAATCTTTAACTCTTCCACCTCTTACTAAAACAATTGAGTGTTCTTGTAAATTATGTCCCTCTCCGGGAATATAGGCGGTAATTTCCATTCCATTAGAAAGACGAACTCTTGCCACCTTTCTTAGAGCGGAATTAGGTTTTTTAGGGGTCGTAGTAAAAACTTTTAAACAGACTCCCTTTTTAAAAGGAGATGGATGATAAACCGGTTTATTTTTTAATGTGTTAAAAGAAAAAGAAAGGGCAACTGATTTGCTCTTCTTTTTAATTTGCTTTCTTCCTTTTCTAATTAACTGATTTAAAGTAGGCATAGATCAGAAAAAGTTTTTGTATTCTAACAAAAAATCCCTTTTTTGTCAAAGTTTTTCCGATAAATAAATTTTTATTTTTTGATATTTTGTTGAATATAAGGGAAAAGATGCTCGATTTTTTTTATTTTTATTTTCTTTTTAAACCACTCGTGTTCTTTCAAAATATCTAAATTCAAAAAGTTAAAGAAAATATTAACTTTTGACGGTAAAAGCGGAAAAACCCATTTCATTAAATAAATCAAAGAGGTCAATTGAGGAATCAAAATTTTTTCTTTTTCTTTCAACTCTTTTTCCCAGGGTTTATATGTATTTAAATACCGATTATTTTCTTTAACTATTTCCCATAAGGCATTATAAGCTTCATTAAGTTTATAATTTTTCATTAATTGATGAAATTTTAAAATTTGTTTTTTTGTAAAATTTAAAAGAGCGGTTCTTTGATTTTTTAAAACTATTTCTTTTTTTAAACCAGAAAGCAAAGTAAAACTTCGAGAAATTAAATTACCTAAACCATAAGCTAATTCACTATTATATCTATTAATTAATTTTTCCTCCGAAAAATCTCCGTCAAAGAAAGTTGGTATTTCCCTAATAAAATAATATCGCAAGGCACTACTAGAATATTTTTCAATTAAATACAACGGATCGATAACATTTCCCAAACTTTTTGAAATTTTTTCTCCATTAATAGTTAAAAAACCATGCACAAAAAAAGCTTTTGGTAAAGGCAAAGATAAAGATAATAAAATCGCTGGCCAATAAATAGCATGAAACTTTAATATATCTTTGCCAATACATTGAATATCTGGTGGCCAATAAAAATTAAATTTTTCTCTATTAGTTAAATATTCTAATCCCGAGAGATAATTTAACAAAGCATCGAGCCAAACATAAATAGTTTGAGAAGGATCTGTGGGTACTTCGATTCCCCATTTTACTTTTTCTCTAGACCGAGAAAAACTTATATCTTTTAATCCTTTTTTTAGTAATGAAATAATTTCTTTTTTTCTTTCTTTTGGGAAAATTTTAATTTTATCTTTATTTAATAAATCTAAAATTTTTTTAGAAAAAAACGAGAGTCGAAAGAAATAATTTTCTTCTTCTTCTAATCTACACTCTTTTTTATGAATTGGGCATTTTTTATCAACTAAATCTTTTTCTAAAAGAAAGGCCTCGCACCCAGGGCAATAATATCCTTTATATCTTTTTTTATATAATAATCCTTTCTTTTCTAATTCCTGCCAGATTTTTCTAACTAAAGGGATATGTTTTTTTCTATCTGTTGTCCTTATAAAACCGTTATTAGAAATTTCTAATTTTTTAATCAGTTCCTTTACTTGTTTAGAGATTTCATTAGTAAAATCTTGATAATTTTTATTTTCTTCCTCTGCTCTTTTTTGAATTTTTAAACCATGTTCATCTGTCCCAGTTAAAAAATAAACATCTTTTTTTAAAAGACGATAGTATCGAGCGATAACATCAGCTTGCGTTAATTCAAAGGCAAAACCAATGTGAGGAGGATTATTGGTATAAACAATACTAGTAGTTAAATAAAATTTATCTTTTTTCATTTTTTAAAAAGTTTAACAAAATTCTTTAAAAAAGAAAACCCAAAAAGGGTTTTCTTTTGGCTTAAGTGAGCCCAGATGGATTCGAACCATCGACCTTTGGTATGTGAAACCAACGCTCTACCACTGAGCTATGGGCTCACTTTTGCCCAAATATTATAACATAAATTTTTAAAATTTTCTCTATTTAATCTCAATAGTAGCTCCAACTGCCTCTAATTTCTTTTTAATTTCTTCTGCTTCTTCTAAAGAAATATTTTCTTTCAAAGCCTTTGGTGCTCCATCGACAATATCCTTTGCTTCTTTCAATCCAATTCCCAATAAATCTTTCACTTCTTTAATTAGTTGAACCTTTGATTGACCGGCATCCTTTAAGATAACAGAAACCGTATTAGCTCCTTTTCCTTCAGAACCCTCAGCTTGAGATTGAGAAGAACTAGTTCCAGAAACAACTGGAGCAGCGTAACTCACCCCGAATTTCTCTTCTAAATAACTTACTAAATCAGCTAACTCTAAAACAGTTAAGCTTTCAATTTTTTCTACTATTTCTTGTAATTTTTCAGAAAGATTTTTTTCGGCCATGTTTTTTATTAATTTATTTTTTAAAATTTTACTTTATTTTTTTCGACGCTTTAGTAATTACTTTTTTTGACTAATTTCTTTAAGAATATAAATTAATTTTTTTTGATTATCTTTTAAAAGAAAAACTAGCCTAAAAATAGGGGCATTCATTATGCCTATTAACTTACCAATTAGATGTTCTCGTGAAGAAATTTTGGCAATCCTCTGAATAGTTGCTTCATCTATCCATTGTTTTTCCAAGAATCCTCCGATGATTTTAAGATCTGGTTGTTCTTTAATAAATTTATTTAAAATATTAGCCACAGCAACTGGATCTTGAAAAGCAAAATGAACCATTGTTTGTCCTTTTAAATTTATTATCGGTTCTTTTAAAGAATTTAATTTTTTCAAAGCCAACTTTAACAGATTATTTTTTACTACTTGTACTTTTCCTCCTTTTTGCTTTATTTCTTCTCTTAAATTATTTAATTCTTTGGTTTTCAAACGAGAAAAATTAGCTAAATAAATAGCCGTTGCTTTTTTAAGTTTTTCTGTCAAATCATTTAAAATTTCTTTTTTTTGATATTTTGTAATCATACTCAACTAAAATTAGAAATAAAAACTGTGGGATTTTCCCACAGACATTAAAAATATTTTAAATTTTTTCCTCGTCAGGTCTTACGGATTCTAAAAACCCTGCCTGATGTCTTGGGAAAACCTTATTCCGAAAGGTAATGACAGGTATTTTGATATATCAACGTTCATTTCTAGACCCCCTTTCTATGAATTTTAAAGCAACTTGAATTTTCTCTTTTAAATTTTTTACTTCGTATACTTCTGAAGTAAAAATAGCTAAATTCATTTTCCGAACAATCTCGTGAGGAAATTTATATTGGGCCTCCAAGGCTTTTAATTTATCTAAATATTGCTCTTTCGGGTATTCTCTCTTAATCTCTATTGCTTTCATTAAATACTCTAAGAAAGGTCTCCTTCTTTCTCTTATCACTCTTTCTACAAATTCCAGCGCTCTTTTCTTGTCATTTTCAAAGAACATTATCTCACCTCCTTTCTTTGATTATAAATTTTGATTATAAATTAAGAATTTATATAAATTTAAATTAACTCCCTGTCATTACCTCTCGGTGCTTTTAAGAGCCTAGCATATTCTAAAACAAAAATCAAGTCTTTAAAAAATTTCACTTTTTTCAAAAAAAGAGTATAATTTTTAAAAATTTTTTTATGGAAATAAAAATAAATGTTATAGATATCTTTGATATTAAAGATCCAGAAAAAGAGGCTTTATATCTTAATGCCCTAAATTTAGCTTTTCAGAAAAATTTTTTAAAAATTTATCCTTTCCTTAAAAATTTTTCTTCTCCCTCTTTGGCTTTCTCTTCCTTAAAAAAAGAAAAAAAATTAAACATAAATCCTTTAAAAGAGTGGAAAAAATTAAAAGAAAATAAAATAGAATTTATTCCTTTCTGGGAGGATTATTACCCTTCTTTCTTAAAAGAAATCCCTTATTTTCCTTTTGGTTTATATTTCAAAAGCAAGATTTTTTCTAAAAAAAATTTTTCTGAATTGCTTGCTAGTCATCCCACCCTTTCTGTTGTCGGAACAAGAAAAGCCTCGTTATATGGCAAAAAAGTGGTTGAAAAAATAATTAAAGATTTAAAAGATTTTGATTTTATAATTATAAGCGGTTTAGCCTATGGAATAGATTCTATAGCCCACCAAAGTTGTCTCAAAAATAATCTCATAACTTTTGCTGTTTTAGCTTCTGGCTTAAATAATATTACCCCATTAAATAATTATCAACTTTCAGAAAGAATTTTAAAAAAAGGTGCTCTTATTTCTGAATTTCCCTTAAATACTCCTTCCCTCAAACAATATTTTCCTTGGCGAAATAGAATTATTTCTGCCTTAAGCTTAGGAACTCTGGTAGTGGAAGCGCCTGAAAAAAGTGGTGCCTTAATTACTGCTCATTTTGCTTTAGAACAAAACAAAGAACTTTTTGCTATTCCTGGCTCTATCTTTGATAATAATTCAAAGGGCTGTCACCAATTAATTAAAAAGGGGGCAAAATTAGTTGAAAACATAGATGATATTATTGAAGAATTATTCTTGCTCTGCCCTCAATTAAAAAAATCTTTAAAAAAATCAAAGGAAAAACCAAGTAATTCTTTAAAATTAGATGAAAAAGAAAAAATAATTTATAATTTTTTATCAGCAGAAATTCCGCTCAGCTTTGATAAAATTATAGAAAAAATAAATTTAACTAGTGAGGAAATCCTTTCTATTTTAACTGAATTAGAATTAAAAGGACTCATTAAAGAAGATAACGGTTTTTATTTAAAAATAAACTAAAAAATGAACTTAGTTATTGTCGAATCACCTACCAAAGCAAAAACAATTACTAGCTTTTTAAAAAATGATTTTAAAGTAGTGGCTACCTATGGCCATATTAGGGATTTGCCTAAATCTAAATTGGGAGTGGACATAAAAAACAATTTTACTCCTTCTTATATTATTTTAAGAAAAGCAAGAAAAATTATTAATGAAATTAAAAAACTCTCAAAAAAAGCAAAAGAAATTTATTTAGCCACTGACCCTGATCGAGAAGGAGAGGCTATTGCTTATCATTTAATAGAGGTTTTAGATTTAAAAGATAAACCTTATAAAAGAATTGTTTTTCACGAAATCACTCCCTCTGCTATTTCTGAGGCTCTAAAAAATCCTTCAAAAATTAATCTAAACTTGGTCAACGCTCAGCAAGCTCGTCGAATTCTTGATCGCTTGGTTGGTTATGAATTATCTCCTTTTTTATGGAAAAAAATTCTTAAAGGGCTTTCTGCTGGCCGAGTTCAATCTCCTGCCCTTAGATTAATTGTCGAAAGGGAAAAAGAAAGAATTAATTTTAAGCCAGAAAAGTATTTTAAAATTTTTGGCATTTTTTTAAATTCAGCTGAGACATTAATCGAAGCTGAATTAATAAAAATTAACGAAAAACCGATAGAAAAACCAGGAATAAAAGATGAACAAAAAGTCGAAGAAATAAAAAATGATATTTTAAAAGGACAAGCTAAAGTTTTAGAAATAAAAAAAGAAATTATCAAAAAAAGCCCCCCTCCTCCTTTTACTACCAGCACCCTTCAACAAACTGCCTATCAAATTTTCAAATTTCCTGCCCAAAAAACAATGGTTATTGCCCAATCTCTTTACGAAGGAAAAAAGATAGGTGATAAACTAACTGGCTTAATTACTTATATGAGAACTGATTCAGTTAACTTATCTCCCCTAGCAATTTCTTTAGCTAAAAAATTCATTGAAGAAAATTTTTCAAAAGAATACGTCCTTGAAAAACCAAGGTTATTTAAATCCCAATCAAAATTAACCCAAGAAGCCCATGAGGCTATTAGACCAACTGATCCTTTTAATACACCTGAAAAAATTAAAAAATATCTTTTAAAAGACGAGTTTAAACTTTATTCTTTAATATGGCAGAGATTTTTAGCTACTCAAATGAAAGAGTCAGTTTTCCAAAAAGAGACAATTTATATAGAGGATATCTCAGAAAACAAATACATTTTTAAAAAATCTCTTAACCAATTAGTTTTTGACGGCTTTTTAAAAGTTTATCCTTATTTAGAAATTAAAAAAGAAGAACCAATTAACCTAAGCGAAAAAGAAGATCTTCAAATCAAAGAAGTAAAAATAACCACTCACTTTACCCAGCCCCCCCCTCGTTACAATGATGCCTCCCTTGTAAAAACTTTAGAAAAATACGGCATTGGCCGACCCTCGACTTATGCACCAATTATCTCTATCCTTCTTGAAAGGGGTTATGTTTTAAGGGATGAAAATAAAGCTTTTTATCCAACAGAAATCGGCTTTATAGTTAATGATCTTTTAGTCAATCATTTCCCTGAAATAGTTGATTATCAATTTACTTCTCAAATGGAAGAAAACCTGGATTTAATTGCCCGAGGGAAAAAATCATGGCAAGAAGTTATTAAAAATTTCTATTTTCCATTTAAAAACCATTTACTAAAAAAAGAAGAGGAACTTAAAAAAGAAGAAATAGCGCCTATTATATACCTAAATGAAAATTGCCCGTTATGCGGTCAAAAACTCGTTTCCCGCTTGGGTAAATTTGGCCGATTTATTAGCTGTGAAAATTGGCCAAAATGTCCTTATACCAAAATTATCAATCAAGAATTAGATGTTGAGTGTCCTCTTTGCCAAAAAGGAAAGGTAGTGGTTAAAAAAAATAAAAAAGGCAAAACATTTTATGCCTGCTCCCGATGGCCAGAATGTCAATTTATATCAAAATACCCACCTACTAAAGAAAAATGTCCTTTATGTAATAGCTATCTCTTAGAAATGAAAACAAAAATAAAATGCTCTAATAAAAATTGTTCTTTTGAAAAACCAAAAGAAGAAAATCTCTAATCCTTTAAAAGTATTTTCTTTAAAATTTTTTCTAAATCGTCTTGGGAATAAAATTTAATCTCAATTGCTCCTTGTTCTCCTTTCTTTTTAATATAAACTGGTGTTTCTAAAATTTCCTCTAATTTTTCTTTAATTTCTAAATCCTGAGGATCTAAAGAAATATTTCTTCTTCTTGTGGTTGTTTCTTTTGGATTTAATAATCTCTGAGCTAATTCCAAAGCCTCTCGGCCAGAGAGATTTCTAGCTAAAATTTCTTTTAAAAAAGCCCTTCTTTTATCAGGATGAGAAAAAGATAAAATAGCTCGCGCATGAGCTTCATTAATTTTCCCTTCCCTTAAAGCATTCTGAGCCTCTAAAGGTAGTTGTAATAATCTCAAGGTATTTGCAATTACTTCTCGACTTTTTCCTAATCTTTCTGCTAATTCCTGTTGAGTTAAAGAAAAATCATTAATTAATTTATAAAAAGCTTGAGCCTTTGAAATTGGATCTAAATCCTCTCTTTGAATATTCTCAATTAAAGCTAGTTCTAATTTTCTTCTTTCCTCAATGGGTTTTCGAATAATCACTGGAACAGTTGGCAACCCTAATTTTTTTGCTGCTAATAATCTTCTTTCTCCTGAAATTAACTGATATTCAACTTCTGTCCCCCTTTCAGTTTCCCTTTCTATTCTTGTCACTACTAAAGGTTCTAAAATGCCGTATTCTCGGATTGATTGTGCTAATTCTTCAATACTTTCTTCCGAAAATATTTTTCTTGGTTGCAAAGGGTTAGGAACAATTTTATCAGTTTCAATATAGAAAACTTTTTCTTCTAGTAAAGAGTTGATATCTTCTAATTTATCTTTTAAATGAGTCTCTTTTTGGACACCTAAAGAAGGCTCTTCTTTTTTTGAAAGTTCTTCCTGAAACACATGATTAAAGTTACTCTGAATTTCCTTAATATTTTCATTAATTTTCTGATCTAAAAAATCTTGCTTATTAGACTGATTAAGTTTTTCTTTTTTGGGAATCAAAGCTTCTACACCCTCTCCCAAATTATTAAAAAAAAGATTTTCTTCTTTTTTTAAAGAATCATTTAAATCTTCAGGTAAATTGCCATTTTGGTTGTCATTTAAAAGAGATTCTTCCATATTTTTTTAAAAGTTATTTTTCTCTAAAAGATTAATGATTTCTTGAGTTAAATAAAAATAAGCTCGTGCTCCAGAAGAAAAAGGACTATATTCTAAAATTGTTTTTCCAAAACTAGGAGCTTCTGCTAAAGCTACGTTTTTTGGAATAACTGTTTGAAAAACGTAGCCAGGGAAATTTCTTCTTAAATTTTTTTCAACTAATCTTGAAAGCCGACTCCTTTTATCAAAAAGAGTCAAAACTGCTCCTAGAATCTTTAAATCTTTACCTAAATTCCTTTTAACAAGATCAATCGTATAAATCAATTGTTTTAATCCTTCTAAGGCGAAAAATTCGCTTTGAACGGGAATTAATACTTTTTTTGAAGCCACTAAACCATTAATCGTTAAAAGACCCAAAGAAGGAGGAAGATCAATTAAAATGTAATGATAATTCTTTTCTATTTGAGAAATTAAAAATTGGAGCCTTTCCTCTTTATTTTTAAAATGATTAAGTTCTACCTGAGCACCAATTAAATCCATCGAGGCAGGGATAATTTCCAATCCAAATATTCTAGTCGGAAAAACAACTTCTTGAAAAGAAGCCAATCCTAAAAGTAAATGATAAACATTTTTATAAGAATTATTAATATTTAATCCTAAACCTCGGGTAGCATTTGCTTGAGAATCAAAATCAATTATCAAAGTTTTTCTTCCTCGAACTGCTAAATAAGCCCCAACATTTAAACACGTGGTTGTTTTTCCTACTCCCCCTTTTTGATTACAAATAGCAATAATTTCTGCCATAAACTTTTTATTTATTATACTATTTCAAGTCTAAAACTTCAAAACTTTTTAAAAAAATGATAAAATTAAAAAGGGCGAGTGGCGGAATTGGCAGACGCGCACGACTCAAAATCGTGTGCCTTTAGGCATGTGGGTTCGAGTCCCACCTCGCCCACTAATAAAAAAACCGCAGCAATTTTTATTTTTCTTTAAATTTTATTTTTCTTTTAAGAACGCCCCGAAATTTTGTAATTAAAATAATGTAAAATTTAAAAAATAATTTTTCTGCTTCCCTTGTACCCCCTCAGGAAGGCCAAGTAGCTGGATAACTTAGATCTACACCAAAAAGAGATGTCAAACTTTCTATCAATCAAGAATTTTTTGATGAAATATGTTTGTTCTTAATTGGATAATTAAATTTAAAACCGCAGAAATTTCTGCGGTTTTAAAAACTTTTTAATCTTAATTCTAGCTTTCTTCGCTTAAACCTTCTTTAACTAAAAGACTTTTTAACTTTTTCGCCATTTTTGATTTAAGTCGACTGGCGGTATTTTTCTTAATCACCTTACTTTTCATTGCCTTATCAACTGCCTTATAATATAAGCTTAAGCATTCTTTTGCTTTCTCAATATTTTTTTCTCCTAGAGCTCGAAGAAATTCTTTTTTTGCTCTTTTAATTACCTCTTTTCTAATTTTATTTTCTTTCTGCCTTTTTAAACTTTTTCTTAAAGCTTTTTTAGCTGAACGAGTAATCGGCATATTTTTAAAGTGATTTTACCTTAACATATTTTAAAAATAAAATCAATCTTTAATCTTTGGCAGTCGTAGAAAGTACTTCTTCTAAAGAAGTTACCCCTTCTAAAACTTTTAAAATACCGTCTTGGCGTAACTTAATCATTCCTTGCCTTTTGGCTTCATTATTAAGCTTTTCCTGAGATGGTTCACTTAAAATTATTTCTTCCAGTTGAGGAGTCATTTCTAGCATTTCAAAAATTCCAATTCTTCCAAGATACCCTTTTTTATTACAGCTTGGGCATCCTTTTGGTTTATAAATATAATAGGGTTTTTTATAAGTCAATTTTTCTTTGACACTATTAGGTAAATCTTTTAAAGCTTCATCAATAATTTTTTCCTCTAAGGGATTAGCTTCTACTTTTTGCTTGCATTCAGGACACAATTTCCGAACTAATCTCTGAGCAATCATTAAATTTAAAGCCGAAGGAATTAGAAAAGCCTCCACCCCTAAATCAAGCAAACGAGGAATAACACCAATGGCATTATTAGTGTGTAAAGTAGATAATACCAAATGCCCTGTTAAAGCCGCATGGGTAGCTAAATCAGCTGTCTCATGATCTCTAATTTCTCCCACCATAATAACGTCTGGATCTTGTCTAACAATATGACGTAAGCCACGAGCAAAAGTATAACCAATTTCTGGTAAAACCTGAGACTGATTAATACCTTCAATAGTATATTCTACCGGATCTTCTAAAGAAATAATGTTAATTTTCTCTTCATTTAAAATCTGAAGCATAGCATAAAGCGTTGTTGTTTTGCCTGAACCTGTTGGGCCAGTAATTAGAATCATTCCGTATGGTTTTTCTAACTGCTCTCGGATAATTTTTAAATGGTAATCATTTAAACCAATTTCCTGAATATTTTTTAATCCAACTGTTGGATCTAAAATTCTAATTGCTACTTTCTCTCCTAAGGCAGTCGGAAAAGTTGAAACACGAAAATCAACTTCTTTATCATCTATTAAAGAGGTAAAACGACCATCTTGAGGCAAGCGAGTTTCATCAATTTTTAAATTAGTCATAATTTTAACCCGACTAATAATCGCTGATAAAATAGCAATTGGCAAAGTAACTACCGTCGAAAGATTACCATCAATTCGCATTCTTACTCTTATTTTATTTCTTGTTGGTTCAATATGAATATCAGAAGCCCGAGCCCTTACGCCATATTTTAAAATCGAAGCAAAAAGCTTCACTATTGGCGCCTCCTCTGCCATTAAACCAGCTGTTGACTCTAAATCAACTATTTTATAAGGAGAAACCTGTTTTCGAGAAACACTAGCATATTTTTTTTGGAACTCATCAACTAATCTAAAAAATTCTTCTGTAAAAGTTTGGTAAAGCTTTAAACACCTTGAAAGATCTGAATGACTAATTAAATATATTTTTACTTGGAAATTCATTCTATCAGCTAAAAACTTTAAAGCTCTTTGAGCTTGAGGATCCTCCGGATAAACCATTCCTACCTCTAAAAGGCCACCCGTTCTATTAAAAGCTATCATTTTATAATGGCGCGCTACATCTTCAGGAATAATATTTAAAATAACATTGGGAATAGTTTCTTTTTCCTGAAAAAATTTAATTGGTAAATTTAAAATTTCGCTTTTAACAGAAAGCAAAACCCTTTCTTCAACAAGCTTTCTCTCTAAAATTATTTCTTCTATTTTTTTATTTAATGATCGAGTTTCTTCTAATAAGGTTTTTGCCATTTCTGGCAATATTAAACCTTTATTAATAAGATTAGAAAGTAAAAGTTCTTCTTGAATCACAGCGTTTTAAAAATTAGTTTTAAATTAATTTTAAATCTTAATTAGAAAGGAGAAAAAGGATTGTCTTTGCCTAACTGAGGGGGTAAAGGTAAAGGCCAGTTAATATGAGGCACTAAAGAAAGAAAAATCTGGTTATTTAAAATTTTGTTAATATCTAACTGAGTATTAATTAATTCCTGGGAAGTAGGTGAGAGTATTTCTTCGATTTTAGGCTGAATAAATTCAGTTTTTCTTATTAGATTATAAAAAAACCAACCTCCTATTACTAAAACCAAAATGATAATAAGAATTGGTAAAAAGTTTCCTTCTTTTTTTTGTTTAATTTCAATCGCCATAATCTTTGAATTAGTTTTTAAATTTAATTATTTTTTAGGCAAGTAATAAAAAACCAAAGAAAGTTGGCCTGTTAAAGCTGCTCTTGAAGATTCTCTTTTTGTTGTTTTAGAACCTCCGCTTTTTTGAATTAATTGACTTTCTTCTAATATTTTCAAGCTAAGACTTTTTAAATCTGACAAACGAAGTTCTTTTTCTGCCTCCTTTAAGAAATTCTTTAAATCTTCGTAAAATCCAATAAAATCCATTTTAACTTCTACCCTTCCTAACTCATCTTCTCCGATAGATTCTTCAAAGTTTATTCTTTGAATACTTAATTTATTTTTTTGAGCCAAATCATCAATAATAGCTAAAATTTGGTCTGTCTGAGGCTCATCCGGCAAAGCTAAATTAATATTATTAATCTGATTAACCAAATTAGAGTAATAATTCATTAATTGCTCGGCCTTATTTTTATAATCTGTTAAGATTCTAATTTTTTCTTTTGTTTCTAAAATTAATTTTTGGTTGTTTTTAATTGTCTCTAATAACGGCCTAATAAAGTTTAAATAAATAAAGACAACACCAATAATCAGTAATGTGATTAAAAGAATGGCTATATTTTGTTTTGATGTTTCTTTCATTTTAATAATTTAAATTATTCAAATTTGGATTATTTTCTGGCTTAAAAAGCAAACCTGATAATTTTAAATAAATATCTAAGCTGAATTTTACGTTGGCTTCTCTTTCTAAATTCTTTAAAACTAATCCTTCAACTAATTGAGTTGAATTAATCATTTTATTCATCACAGACGCCTCAACTCCCTCTATTAAGCTTTGGTTATCTTTAGCAAATCCGGTTAAGCCTACTCTTAAACTATCAGAAGTAAAATCTAAGGCTGAGTAATAAACACTCGGATGGGTATATCTTTCTAACCAATCAAAAAAGAAGGAAAAATAAATATGATTTGCTAATAAAGAATCTAACTTATTAATTTTTTTCTCTAATTGGAGAATGTCTTTTTCTTGCTCTCTTGAAATAGAAGCTCTTAAATTTTTAAGCTGATCATTTAAAGATTTAAGTTGTTTTTCTTGGTTTAATAAATAAAATCTTAATAAAAAATTAAATCCTAAAACAAGAAGAAATAAAAAAGCAAAAAAAATTAATAAACCTTTAGGCCACGGAGCAGATATTTGTTTTTTCTTTAAAGATTCTAAATCAGAGTAATCAAACATTTTAATTAATTTTTAAATTATTTTTATTTTACTAAATTTTTCAAAGTCAAGCAAATTAAAATTTTATAAAAAAGATTTAGCTCCTAAGGCGCAAGCAACAGTTAATGTTGTTCCGATTTCTTTAATCACCGGCGCTAAATCTGGACGATAATCTATTAATTGAAGAGTAAAGGGATCAACCATAAAAGTTGGTATCCCTAAACGATGAGCAAAATAATTGTCTATTCCAATCATATTGGCTCCTCCACCAATAAGAAATATCTTTTCTACTTTTCTCTTTGTTTTTAAGAAATAACTATTAATCGCTTTTTCTCCCTCTCTTGACACTCTTTCTAGAAGAGGATCTAAAACTTTAAATAAATCAATTCCCTCTTGTAAATTTAAATTAAAACCATAAACTTTTTTTAATTGTTCTGCTCTTAAAGGATTAATTGACAAAGCATTGGCAATAATCTGCGTGAAATCTCCTCCTCCTAATTCTAAACAAAAAAGAGAACGTAATTTTCCTTCATCCATTATCATTAAAGAAGTCGCCCTCCCTCCTATATCAATTATTAAAATTGGCTTCTTCTCTTTTAAACCAAATAAACGACAAACAGCTGTGGCTTCTAACTCTAAACTTTTTAAATTTAACTTAGCTAACTCAGCAGTTTTAATATATCTTTGAATGCTCTCAACCGGAACAGCAATCAAAATTAAAGTTATTTTTTGAGGAGTCTCTTCTAAAATTTGCCAATCTAAAGTAATATCTTTTATTGGCATTGGAATATATTGCTCAGCTTGAAACTTTATTGCTTTTTTTAGATCTTTAAGAGGCATATAAGGCATTTCTACCATAGCAGTAAACCCTAAAAAATTCGGTAAACTCATTAAAACCTCCTGAGATTTAATTTTGCTCTTCTTTAAAAGATCTTTGAGTAATAAAGCAGTTGTTTCTTCTAATAATTTAAGGTTTGGAGTTTGAACAGCATCATTAATTCTTTCTAAATGACCATATTTTTCCAAAATACCGTAGCCAGTCATTTCTATCCCGCCAACTTTTCTCGAAATCTCTACCACCTTTATTGAGGTAGTTCCAATATCTATTCCTAAAAAAGAATTTTTAAAGACTTTTAAAATCATATTTTTAAGATTATAATGATTATACCAAAAATGATTAATCTTCTCAAAAACAAAATCACAAATAATTTTTTAAAATTAAAAGATTTCGTTTTAGATGCCCTTTTCCCTTGGCACTGCGTCTTTTGTTTAAAAGAAAATGAAAATCTCATCTGTTCAGATTGTTTAAAAATGATTCCTATCTTTTCTGATTTTTATTGCCCTTCTTGCCAAAAACTACTTACTTCTTTTAAACACCGTTGCTCCAGAAAAACCAATCTTTCTGCTTTAGGAGCTGTTTCTTATTATGAAAATCCGATTTTAAGAAAAGCCATCCATACTTTTAAATACCAAAAAATAATAAAATTAAAAGAGGTCCTGACTGATTTAATGATTCAGTTTTTAAAACATAGCAATTTTTTCTCTGAACTTTTAAAAGAAAAGGATAAAATTATTATTCTTTCAGTTCCTCTTCATAAATCCAAAGAAAGAAAAAGGGGCTTTAACCAAGCCGATCTTTTAGCTCAAGAAATCTCAAAATATTTTGAAATCAATTACCAAAAAGATGCTCTTTTAAGAAAGAAAAACAATCCTTCTCAAACCAGCTTAAAGGATAAAAACAAAAGAGAGAAAAATGTTAGAAAAATTTTTAAAATCAATCCCAAAAAAAGAAAATTATTGAAAAATAAAATTATTTTATTAGTCGATGATGTTTATACTACTGGCGCAACAATGGAAGAAGTCAGCAAGTTGTTAAAGAAAGTAAAAGTTAAAAAAGTAATAGGTTTAGTTATTGCCCGATGACCAAATAATTTCTCTAACCCTTTTAGCCATTTGCCCAGGATTCTTTTGAGAAAAAATATTTCTTCCAATAACTGCTCCATCGAATTTTAATTTCATTATTTTCTTTAAAAAAGAAAGGAACTTTTTGGAGTTAATTGTTGGTCCACCAGCAATTAAAATTTTCTGATTAGAAGTTTTATTAATTTTCTTCAATTCCTCAAAAGAGCCAGGGTATTTTATTTTAATAATATCTACCCCTAACTCTAAAGCTAAACGACAAGTATCTCGAGTAAAATTTTCACGAGACAAAATTTCAGGGGTAGCAGGATAAAACCAACCAACAACTACCATATTTCTCCTTCTTGCTTCTTCCTGAATTTTTCCAAATTCTCTAATCATTTCTGATTCGAACTTACTTCCTAAATAAATAGTATAACCAACTCCCTTAGCTTTTAAATAATGGGCATATTCTACCGAACATTCTAAAGGAGGAAGGCAATCTTCTTTTAAAAAGGGAGTTTTTCCATTTAGTTTTAAAATTAAAGGCACGCGCCAAAAGAAAGGTCTTTTTTGATAAATCTCTGCTAAACCTTTATGTAAGACAATTCCCGTAAATCCTCCTTTCTTAGCTAATAAAAAAATATTCTCTAATTCTTGAGAAAATACATTAAAATCATTCAAACCATGCTCAAAACCATGATCATAAGCCAAAATCATTGCTCGATTATTTTTAAAAAAACAATTTTTAATCATTTTAAAGATATTTTTTTAATTTTAATTTTAGAGAATTTAGAAAAATCGATATTTTCTTTAAATAAAATTCCTGTTTTCGCTCCTAAATAATTAACCACAGAAGAAGAATTAATTAAAGCTAGTTTAATGGCTTTCTCAATTTCTCCTTCGTTAATTTCAGGGGCTAACACTAAAGAACTAACAAAAGCAGAGGAAAAAGCATCACCAGCCCCTGTCGCATCTTTTCTTTTTAAAGTAGTTAAAATAAAATTTTCTTTTTTTATAAATTTTTTATAATCAACTATTTGAGCTGAATAAAGAATTTTACCATCAGAAACACTCACTCCCTTTTTCCCTTTAGTCATAACAACTATTCCTCTAACCAAATCATCCAATTTTTGAAATAGCTTTTTTTCTTGAAAATAATTTACTTCTGTTAAATAAGAAGCTTCTTCTTGATTAACAATAAAAACGTCAAAAAAAGAAAGTTCCTTTTTATTATTTTTTAAATAAATTAATTCTTCTCTTCCTGGATTAATAGCTAATTTTATAGCTCTTTCTTTTTTTATTTTTAAAAGAAACTTTAAATTTTTAATATTCTTTCCCAAAGAACCCAAAAACAACCATTGAGCATCTAATTCTTTTTGAGGAATTTCTTCATAAGTAAAATTTGCATTTGCTCCTTTATAGCTTAGAATGGTTCTTTCGCCATTAGCCAATAAAAGAATAAAAGACAAAGCCGTTGGTTTTATATAATCATATTGAATTAAACTAGTATTAATACCTTCTTTTTGTAATTCTTCTAAAATTTTTTCTCCGAAATAGTCTCTTCCCACTCGACATACTACTTTTGTTTTTAAACCCATTCGTTGAAAAGTAAAAGCGGCATTAGTCGCTCCTCCTCCCGAAAAAGAATTCATTTTTAATACATTCACTTTTGCTCCCAAAGGGAAACCTATTCCTTTTTTATTAATTAATCTTTTATCATTAAAAATCACAGACTTCATTCCCTCTAAATAAATATCATAAGTTGCTGATCCTAAACTAATAATGCTTTCCATATTTTTATCTTATTTGGCAAAATTCAAAAAAGGGTTTTATTTTTTGAATAATTTTTTCTACCTCCTCTTCTTTTAAACCTTCTTTATTTAAAAGATTTTTATCTAAAACTTTTTTTGACTGAAATCTTTGTAAATAATAAGCCCGAGCTGGTTTAATCCAATCAACTATTTTTAAAATATCTTTTTCATCTAAAAAAGGGGCGAGAGTTGTTCGAAATTCGTAATTAATCTTGCTTTCTTTTAATATTTTAATACTTTTATCTACTTTCTGCCAGATATCTTTAATAGAAGTTAAAAAATTATATTTCTCTTTTGGGGCTTTTACATCTAATGCTATGTAATCAACTA
>Ga0272449_1000088_pt1 | contig 125073 bp, 144 predicted proteins | sample YNPCB0241_FD_198679 | JGI IMG/M metagenome (GOLD analysis project Ga0272449, IMG submission 198679) | Hot spring sediment microbial communities from Yellowstone National Park, WY, United States - YNP-CB-024-1 | ecosystem: Environmental > Aquatic > Thermal springs > Hot (42-90C) > Sediment...
GCCTGCCTAGCGCCTCGCCATATCTCTCGGCCAACGGTGGTAAGCTGCATCAGGGGAACCTCCTCTTCCGTGGAGTGGTTCCCCCATTCTTATGCCTCCCGTCTCACATGTGTAGGGCCGGGTACATCTTGTAGGCCCTAAGGACGCTCGCCGCCGAGACTTCCGCCCCGAGGACGAGCCGGTCGGGATGGGCCAGGGCGTACTCCAGGGTGAAGCGCCCATCCCCAAAGCCGATCTCCAGGGCCAAGGGCCCTTCCCGCCCGAAGAGGTCCTGGGGAGCGGGCGGCCAGGTGGGGAGGAGGGCGGGGCGCACCAGCACGAGGGGGCATTATACAAGGCTTTCAAATCCCTTTCACAGGCTGGGCCTAAGGTGAGGGGAGAGGAGGTGCCCATGGCCCTATTTGGAAGCTTACATTCCCTGCCCCTGGAGGAAATTTTGCAGATGCTTGCCCACAAGGAGGGGGCCTTAGAGATTTGGAACCTCAAGGGGATGCCCGCTACTACCCTTTACCTAAAGCCGGGCTTTATCCGCTCCGTGGACCAAAACGGTAAGCCCCTGGATCCCCTGGCGGCCAAAGCTACCCTCCAGGCCCTGCTTTCCGCCCGGGAGGGCAGCTTTGAGTTCTTACCGGGGGTAAGGCCTCCCCACAAGGTGCGCCTGAACCTGCCCGTGGAGAAGGTGCTTTTGGGCTTTATCACCCTCCAGGATGAGCTGGAGCGGTACCGCCCCCACTTACCCCATCCCGAAGCCCTTTTCCAAGCGGTGGGGAGCTCCCCCGAGGATCCCCGTTTCAAGGAGTTCTTCCGCCAGGCCCTTCCCCACCTAGAGCAAGGTACCTCGGCGCTAGAGCTCTCCCAAAGGCTCCGGCTACCCCTGGACCAGGTGCGCTTCTACCTTTACTGGCTTCAGCGCTTAGGGGCGGTGAAGTACCTTGGGCGCCGAGCAAAGGGGCAACGTGCTCGGGGCCTAATGGCCCAGCTTAGAAACCTATGGAACCTAATGGGGTAGGTATGCGCCTATTGGTGGTGGACGATGACTCGGTGCAGCGCCGCCTCCTCATGCGGGCCCTGGCCCCCTTGGAGGTGGAGGTGGTGGAGGCCAGGAATGGCCAGGAGGCCCTGGGCCTCCTGCGGGATGGCCTGCCCCATGCGGTGCTCACCGACCTGCACATGCCCGTCATGGATGGGCTTACCCTCACCCGGCGCCTAAAGGAGCTGGACCCCCTTCTGCCCGTCATCCTCCTCACCGCCGACGGGGAGCGGGAAGTGCGGCTAAAGGGGATTGAGGCCGGGGCGGACGATTTCTTAAACCGGCCCGTGGACCTGGCGGAACTCCGCCTTAGGGTGAAGGGGCACCTGGAAAGGCGGCGCCTCCAGGAACGCCTGGAGGACCTGGAGCGCACCCTGCTTGCCCTCATGTGGGCCGTGGAGATGAAGGACACCTACACCGCCGGCCATGGGGAAAGGGTGGCCCGCTACGCCCTTTGGACGGCGGAGGAGCTGGGGGTCCGGGAGGAGGTGCTGAGGGACCTCTACCTGGGGGCCTTGCTGCACGATGTGGGGAAGATCGCCATCCCCGACCACATCCTGCAGGGCGGCTACACCCTCACCGAGGCGGAGTGGCGTCTTATCCGGGAGCACCCGGTGAAGGGGGATGAGATCCTTAAGCCCCTCAGGGCCCATCCCCGCCTCCGGCCTTACGTGCGCTGGCACCACGAGAAGCTGGACGGCTCCGGCTACCCCGACGGGATCACCGAGGTGCCCCCCTTGGTCCAGGCGGTGGCCGCCGCCGACATCTACGATGCCCTTACCAGCAGGCGCACCTACCGCCACCCCGCTAAACCGGAGGAGGCCTTGGAGGTCCTGAGGGAGGAGGCGGACCAGGGCCGGCTTTCCCAGGAAGTGGTGCGGGCCTTTAGGAGCGCCCTTTTGCGAAACCGCGTTCTGCGCCGCTAAAACCCGTACTCCTCCCAGCGGGCCTCCACCAGGGCCTTGACCTTGGGGTCCATGCGGATCCGCTCGGGCCAGACCCGCTGGAAGCCCTCTTCGGGGAGCTTCCGGGTGCCGTCCAGGACCAAGACGGGGCCTTCTGCCCCGGGCATCACCCGGGCGTCCCGCTCGGGGTCAATGTTGTTGAGCACGGCCCAAAGGAGCTCCGCTGGGGTCAAGGCGGTGTCGGCGTCCGCGAGGAGGAGGAGGCGGATGCCGGCGCTTTGGGGCGTCTTTAAGAGCCTTTCCGCCACCTCCCAGGCCTGGTGGGGCCGCCGCTTCTCCAAGGTGACCCCCCAAAGCCCGGGCCACTGCCGTTGGGCCAGGGCCTCCGGGTCCTCGGGGAGGGCGGTGTGGGCCTTGGGGGTGAAGGGCACTTCCCCTCCCTCTTCGGGAAGCTTGCGCGTGCCGTCTAGGAAGAGCTTCCCCCCGAAGGCGAAGGCGCGGGCGCTGTGGTCCAGGACGTCCACGGGGCCCCGGAGGAGGAGGGTGTCCCGCCCGGGGAGGGCGTGCTTGAGGGCCTCCAAGAGGGCAGCGAAGCCCGGCTTCACGGGCACCTCCCCGTCCACCGCCACGATGACCTTGGCGAACATCATCTGCCCAAGGCCCAGCATCCCGTAGGCCACCTTGTAGGCCTGGCCCGGGTACTCCTTCCTTAGGCTCACGTTCACCCAGTTGTGGGCCACCCCCTCGGGGGGCATGTGGTAGTCCACCACCTCGGGCAGGACGAGGCGCAGGGCGGGGAGGAAGAGCCTTTCCGTGGCTTCGATCAGGTAGGCGTCCTCCATGGGGGGTACCCCCACGATGGTGGCGGGGTAGATGGCCCCTTTGCGGTGGGTGAGGGCGGTGACGTGGAAGCGGGGGTAGAGGTCCACGGGGGTGTAGAAGCCCGTGTGGTCGCCAAAGGGGCCCTCTTCCACCAGGGGCTCTTCGGGGTCAATGTAGCCCTCGAGGACGAACTCCGCCTCCGCCGGCACCGGCAGGTCCACCGTGACCCCCCGGGCGAGCTCCAGAGGGGCTCCCCGGAGGAAGCCCGCCAGGTGGAACTCGCTCACCCCCGGCAAGGGGGGGAGGGGGGCGGTGGCGGCGTAGGTGAGGACGGGATCCCCCCCAAGGGCCACGGCCACCTCCAGCTTTTTCCCCAGTTTTTTGGCCTTCTCCAGGTGGCGCCGGCCCACCTTGTGGAGTTGCCAGTGCATGGCGGTGCTCCTTTGGTCCAGCACCTGCATGCGGTACATGCCGAGGTTGATTTCCCCCGTCTCCGGGTCCTTGGTGATGACGAGGGGCAGGGTGAGGAAGGGCCCGCCGTCCAGGGGCCAGCACGTGAGGATGGGGAGGCGGCTTAGGTCCACCGCCTCGCCCTTATGGACCACCTCCTGCACCGGGGCGCGGCGCACCCGCCTGGGGAAAAAGCCCTTGAGGAGGGGAAGCTTGGGGAGAAGCCCCATGAGGGCGGAAAGCCCCCCCTTGCCCGGGTTCAGGGCCAGGAGGGCCTCCACCTTTTGGGCCAGCTCGTCCAGGTCCTCCACCCCCAGGGCAAAGGCCGTGCGCTCCCGGGTGCCGAAGAGGCCGATGGCCACGGGGAAGTCCTTGCCCAAGACCCGCTCAAAGAGGAGGGCGGGGCCCCCTCCTTTCACCATCCGGTCGGCGATCTCGGTGATCTCCAGCTCGGCGCTCACCGGGACCCGGATGCGCTTGAGCTCACCCCGCGCTTCCAGGGCCTCCAGGTACGCCCGCAGGTTCCTGAACACGCCCGTAAGCTTACCCAAAGGGCAAGGGGGACAAAAGGGGTCTAGACCTCCAACACCCGGTGCTCCAGGCGGAAGCCCTTGGGGTCCCCGTGGACCAGGACCGCCTCCAGGCGCACGGGGAGGTCGTCCCGGCCCAGAAGGTAGCGGGCGCTTTGGAGGAGGCGGGAAAGCTTCCTGGGGGTGATGGCCTCGAGGGGGGTGCCGAAGCGGTCCGTGCGCCGTTGCTTCACCTCCACCACCACGTAGACCCCGTCCTTTTCCATGAGGAGGTCCACCTCCCCAAAGGGGGTGCGGCGGTTTCGCCCAAGGAGCCGGTACCCCTTTTGCAGGAGGTGGGCTAAGGCCAGCTCCTCCGCCCATTTCCCCTTCACGGCACCCACTCCTGGAAGAGCACCCCGTCCAGGTAGAGCCGGAAACGGGCCTCCCCTTGCACGGGGTAGGTACCTTCCAGCCTCAGCCCCGCTTGGCCCATCCCCTCGTAGACCACCCGTTCCCCGCTTTGGTCCAAAAGGACCAGGCGCACCTCCCGCCCCTCCGCCTCCGGCGGAAGGTCTAGGGCCAGGGAAACGCTCCTTTCCGCCCCGGGGGGAGGGGCGGGGGGCAGGAGCACCTCCCCCTGGACCGCCACCCGGAGGCGCACCCCGCTCCCTTCGGGCATGGGGGTGCCGGGGGCGGGCTCCTGGGCGATCACGGTGTCCTGGGGGGCGCCGGAGGGTACCTCCTCCACCTCCACCTTGAGCCCGGCGGCGTTGAGGAGGAAGAGGGCCTCCTTGCGGGAAAGCCCCACCAGCCGGGGCAAGGGCCAGGTGGGCCCAGAGGGGGCCCCTTGGGAAAGGAGGAGCCGCACCCCGCCCCCGGGGGCCAAGGGGGTGCCCGCCGGGGGGAAGGTGGCGAGGACCGTACCCAAGGGCTCCGGGCTTGGGAGCTCCGCCACCCCCTCCACCCGGAAGCCAAGCGCCCTAAGCCTGGCCTCCGCCTCTTCCCGCCTAAGGCCCGAGAGCCCGGGCACGGGGTTTAGCCGGGCTTGGTTGAGGGTGAGGCGCACCGTCCGGCCAGCCCTTAGGCGGGTGCCGGGAGGGGGGTCTTGGGCCAGGACCACTTCCTTGGGCTTGGTGGGGTCGTTCCCCTCTTCCACCGCCAGCGTTAGCCCGGTGTCCTTCAGGAGGAGAAAGGCTTCCCGGGCGGTTTTGCCCACCAGGTCGGGCACGGTGTACTCAGGGGGGTTGAAGTAGCGGTAGAGGCCCTGGGAGAGGAGGAAAACCCCCAAGACGAGGAGGAGGACCCCGGGGGCCACCCCCAGGAGGCGGGGCCGGGACCTGGGCTTGAGGGAAGGGGCCCGCCCGCTCAGGGGCCAGGGGGCGAGGTAGGCCACCCCCTCCTCCGCCATGGCCAGGTGCTCCCGGCCGAAGCCCAAGGGGGCCAGGGCTTCCAGGGCTTTCCTGGGCGGGGCCTTGCGGGAAAGGGTCTTTTCCGGGAAGAAGGCGTAGTGGCGGCCGGGTTTGGCGGAGACGTGGGCCTCGAGGAGCCCAAGCTCCATGAGGCGTTTCAGGGCCGCCCGGTAGCGGTAAAAGCGCTCCTTGTCCTCGGGGGTCTTCACGTCAAAGAAGAAGACGAACCCGCCTTCCACCCGGTAGAGGGTGATGCCCTCCCGGCTTTCCAAGGTTTCCAGCACCGGGTAGCGGTCGTCCAAGACCATGCGCCGCCGATTATACCCCTGGCCCTTGCCCCCGCCCCGTATACTCTAAAGGGCTATGTGGGACGTGCTGGTGGTAGGCGGTGGACCTTCGGGCCTTTCTGCGGCCCTTTTCCTGGCCCGGGCGGGCCTGAAGACCTTGGTGTTGGATGGCGGGCGTTCCCAGGTCCTCCAGGTGAGCCAGGTGCCCAACTATCCTGGGCTTCTGGACGAGCCTTCGGGAGAGGAGCTCCTTGCCCGCTTAAAGGCCCACGCCGAGCGCTACGGGGCCGAGGTGCGCCGCGGGGTGGTGAAGGGCGTGAGGGACCTGGGCGGGGTGTTTGAGGTGGAAACGGAAGAGGGGGTGGTGGAGGCGGAAAGGCTCCTCCTTTGCACCCACAAGGACCCCACCCTGCCCTCCCTCCTGGGCCTTAGCCGCAAGGGCACCTTCATTGATACCGACGAGGGAGGGCGCACCAGCTACCCCCGGGTGTACGCCGCCGGCGTGGCCCGGGGCAAGGTGCCGGGCCACGCCATCGTGAGCGCCGGGGACGGGGCCTACGTGGCGGTGCATCTCATCTCCGACCTGCGGGGCGAGCCCTACAAGGACCACGCCAAGTAGGGCCTTCCCTTTCTCATCCTTCCCCCGTAGGGTGGGGAAGGTATGCTCCGCCGCCTCCTCTCCCTCACCCGCCCCCTCTACTGGTTTTACGAGCGCCGCCTCCTCAAGGAGGTGAAGGGGGGGCCCATGCCCCGGCACCTGGGCCTCATCCTGGACGGGAACCGCCGCTACGCCAAGGCCCTTGGGCTTTCCCCCACCAAGGGGCACGAGTTCGGGGTGCACAAGGCCTACGAGGTCCTGGAGTGGTGCCTGGAGATGGGCATAAAGACGGTTACCGTTTGGGTCTTCTCCACGGATAACTTCCGTCGTCCCCCTGAGGAGGTGGAGGAGCTCATGCGCCTCTTCGTGCGGGAGGCGGAAAGGATGGCGGAGGACCACCGGATCCTGGAGCACCAGGTGCAGGTGCGGGTTATCGGGCGGCGGGAGGGGTTTTCCGAGGAGGTGCTAAGGGCCCTTGAGCGCCTGGAGGAGCGCACCCGCCACCACCAGGGCATGGTGCTCAACATCGCCATGGGCTATGGGGGGCGGGAGGAGATTGTGGATGCGGTGAAAAGGCTTCTCCTCGAGGCCGAGGAAAAAGGGCTTGGCCCGGGCCAGGTGGCGGCCTCCCTCACCCCCGAGGAGATCGCCAAAAGGCTTTACACCGCCGGGCTTCCCGACCCCGACTTCATCATCCGCACCTCGGGGGAGATAAGGCTTTCGGGGTTTTTGCTCTGGCAGTCCGCCTATTCCGAGTTCTACTTCGCCGACGTGCTTTGGCCCGAATTTCGCAAGATTGACTTCCTGCGCGCCCTAAGGAGCTACCAGGCCCGGGAGCGGCGCTTCGGGCGTTGACAAAAGGCGGGGTTTCGTATACCCTTACAGGCAAGATGCTGGCCCGTGCGAAAAAACTCGGCCGCCGGGGGGTAGGATAGCCCTCTAAGGGTACCTTATCCCCCGGCCCGAGTTCGGGCCGGTTTTCTTTTTAGGGAGGGGCGCATGCGGGAATGGAAGATTATAGACTCCACGCTTCGGGAAGGTGAGCAGTTTGAGCGGGCGAACTTTTCCACGGAGGACAAGATTGAGATCGCCAAGGCCCTGGACGAGTTCGGCGTGGAATATATAGAGGTCACCACCCCCATGGCCTCCCCCCAGTCCCGCAAGGATGCGGAGGTCTTGGCCTCCTTGGGCCTAAAGGCCAAGGTGGTGACCCACATCCAAACCCGCTTGGATGCGGCCAAGGTGGCGGTGGAGACCGGGGTGCAGGGGATTGACCTCCTCTTCGGCACGAGCAAGTACCTGCGGGCGGCCCACGGCCGGGATATCCCCCGCATCATTGAGGAGGCGAAGGAGGTCATCGGCTACATCCGGGAGCACGCCCCCCACGTGGAGGTGCGCTTCTCCGCCGAGGACACCTTCCGCTCGGACGAGCACGACCTCCTGGCGGTCTACGAGGCCATCGCCCCCTATGTGGACCGGGTGGGCCTGGCGGACACCGTGGGCGTGGCCACCCCTAGGCAGGTCTACGCCTTGGTGCGGGAGGTGCGGCGGGTGGTGGGGCCCAACGTGGACATAGAGTTCCACGGCCATAACGACACGGGTTGCGCCATCGCCAACGCCTACGAGGCCATAGAGGCGGGGGCCACCCATGTGGACACCACCATCCTGGGGATCGGGGAGCGGAACGGCATCACCCCCTTGGGGGGGTTCTTGGCCCGCATGTACACCCTGCAGCCCGAGTACGTGCGGCGGAAGTACAAGCTGGAGATGCTCCCCGAGCTGGACCGCATGGTGGCCCGGATGGTGGGCATAGAGATTCCCTTCAACAACTACATCACCGGGGAGACGGCCTTCAGCCACAAGGCGGGGATGCACCTCAAGGCCATCTACATCAACCCCGAGGCCTACGAGCCCTACCCGCCCGAGGTCTTTGGGGTCAAGCGCAAGCTCATCATCGCCTCCAAGCTCACGGGCCGGCACGCCATTAAGGCCCGGGCGGAGGAGCTCGGCCTCCACTATGGGGAGGAGGAGCTGCACCGCATCACCCAGCACATCAAGGCCCTAGCGGACCGGGGGCAGCTCACCTTGGAGGAATTGGACCGCATCCTCAGGGAGTGGATCACAGCATGAGCTTAGAGGCGGCGGAACTCCTCTTCGGTGAGGCCTACATCTTTGAGGATGCCGAGAAAGGTGCCTCGCTTGAGCTCCTTGCGGTGGAAGGGAACCACGGTACGGCGTCCGTCGGGGTGGAGGAGAACCCGGTCGCTTCCCTTACCGCCTACCTCCTCGAGGCCCAGCTTTTTGAGCTTCCGCACCACCTCTTCGGGCCTAGGCGGCATGGATCTCCGCTTCCACCCACTCTTCCTGGGGTTCGGGGATGGGCAGGCCCTTGGCCTTTAGGGCTTCCAGCATGGCCTCGAGGGCTTCTTGGGCATTGCGGATGGCCTCCTCGCGTGTATCCCCATCGGAGCGCACCCCGGGCACGGCGGGCACCTCGGCGAGCCAGACGCCAGGTTCGTCTGGGTCTGGGTACACGCGAATCCAATACCGTCCCATGGCTTTAGTATAGGAGGGCAAAATGGGCTTAACCCTAGCGGAAAAGATCCTCTCCCACAAGGCAGGGCGCCAGGTGCGGGCGGGGGAACTGGTGGTGGTGGAGGTGGACCAGGTGATGGTGGTGGACTCCATCGCCGGAAGCTTCTTTAAGCGCCTAGCGTACCTGGAAGCCACCCCCCGCTACCCCGAGCGGGTTTCCATCGTCATTGACCACGTGGCCCCGGCGGCCAACCTGGAGGTGGCCAAGGCGCAGAAGGAGATCCGGGAATGGGGCAGGCAGCACGGTATCCGGGTCTTTGACGTGGGCCGGGGGGTGTGCCACCAGGTCCTCATGGAGGAGGGCCTGGCCCAGCCTGGCTGGATTGTGGTGGGCTCGGACTCCCACTCCACCACCTACGGGGCCGTGGGGGCCTTCGGCACGGGCATGGGGGCCACGGACATCGCCCTGGCGGCGGCGAGCGGCCGCACCTGGCTAAGGGTGCCGGAGAGCGTCAAGGTGGTCTTCCGGGGAAGGCTTCCCAAAGGGGTCACGGCCAAGGACGCCGCCCTGGAGATGGTCCGGCTCCTCACCGCCGAAGGCGCCACCTACATGGCGGTGGAGATCCACCTGTTGGACGGGGCGGAGGCTCTCTCCCGGGGGGAGCGCATGACCCTGGCCAACCTCACGGTGGAGGCGGGGGCCAAGGCGGGGCTTGTGGTGCCGAGCGGGGAGATACTGGAGATGTACTGGGTGCCCGAATGGCTCTACCCCGACCCCGACGCCCAGTACGCCCGGGAGGTGGAGATTGACCTTTCCACCCTTACCCCCAGGGTTTCCGTGCCCTTCTACGTGGACAACGTGCACGAGGTGGCGGCGGTGAAGGGGAAGCGGGTGGACCAGGTCTTCATCGGCACCTGCACCAACGGGCGCCTCGAGGACCTGAGGGCGGCGGCGGAGGTGCTAAGGGGCAGGAAGGTGGCCCCTTGGGTGCGGCTCCTCGTGGTGCCCGCCTCAAGCCAGGTCCTGGAGGAGGCGGCCAAGGACGGCACCCTCCTCACCCTCCTGGAGGCGGGGGCCACCATCGGCACCCCGGGGTGCGGCCCCTGCATGGGGCGGCACATGGGGGTCCTGGCCCCCGGGGAGGTGTGCGTCTCCACCTCCAACCGCAACTTCCGCGGGCGCATGGGGGCTCCCGACGCCGAAATCTACCTGGCAAGCCCCCGGGTGGCGGCGGCGAGCGCCGTGGCCGGGTACCTCACCACCCCGGAGGAGCTGGAGGTGGCCCATGCCTAGGGTGTGGAAGTTCGGCGACCAGATCAACACGGACGATATCCTTCCCGGGAAGTACGCCCCCTTCATGGTGGGGGAGGACCGCTTTCACCGGTTCGCCTTCGCCCACCTGAGGCCCGAGTTCGCCCAGGAGGTGCGCCCTGGGGATATCCTGGTTTTCGGCCGGAACGCCGGGCTTGGCTCCAGCCGGGAGTACGCCCCCGAGGCCCTGAAGCGCCTCGGGATACGGGCGGTCATCGCCAAGAGCTACGCCCGCATCTTCTTCCGCAACCTGGTGAACCTGGGGATTATCCCCTTTGAAGCGGAGGAGGTGGTGGATGCCCTAGAGGACGGCGACGAGGTGGACCTGGACCTGGAAAGGGGGGTTTTGCGGAAGGGGGACCAAACCTTTTCCCTCCGCCCCCCGCCCCCTTTTCTCCTGGAGGCGCTCAAGGAGGGTTCGCTTCTGGACTACTACAAGAAGCACGGGCGCTTCCCGGGGGAGTAAACTTTGGACATGGAGGACCTAGAGATCGTCTGTCCGGTGTGCGGCGAGGCCAGCCTGGTGTTGGCCGAGGATTTGGAGACCCTCGAGGTGGGGGATGTCCTGGAGTGCGAGGCCTGCGGGGCCTTTTTGGAGGTGGTTTCCCTGGACCCCTTGGAGGTGGAGGTGACGGAGGAGGGCCTGGAAGGCTTCTTCGTGGACTGCCCCCGTTGCGGCTACACCTTTGAGGTGTCCGAGGAGGACCAAGGCCAGGAGGTGCAGTGCCCCGAGTGCGGCTTTGGCTTTGTTCCCGATTGGAGTGAAGTGGAAGAGGAGGACGAGGAATGGTAGCGACCTGTCCCGAATGCGGTGCGGAGATTCGCCTGGAAAACCCCGAGCTTGGCGAGCTGGTGGTCTGCGAGGACTGCGGGGCGGAACTTGAGGTGGTGGGGCTAGACCCCTTGCGCCTCGAGCCCGCCCCCGAGGAAGCGGAGGACTGGGGCGAGTGAGGCCCTGAGGACCTAGGGGAAGGCTTCCTGGCCTTCCCCCTTTTCTGAACCATGCTGGCCATCCTGTACGACCGCATCCGCCCCGACGAGAAGATGCTCTTTGAAAGGGCTGAGGCCCTGGGCATCCCCTACAAGAAGGTCTATGCTCCCGCCCTGCCCATGGTCCTTGGGGAGAGGCCCGAGGCGCTAGAGGGGGTCACGGTGGCCCTGGAGCGGTGCGTGAGCCAAAGCCGGGGCCTGGCCGTGGCCCGCTACCTCACCGCCCTGGGCATCCCCGTGGTGAACCGGCCCGAGGTGATGGAAACCTGCGGGGACAAATGGGCCACCAGCGTGGCCTTAGCCCGCGCCGGTGTACCCCAGCCCAGGACCGCCCTCCTCACCGATACCGAGGAGGCCTTGAAGCTCATGGAGGCCTGGGGCTACCCCGTGGTCCTCAAGCCTGTTATCGGGAGCTGGGGCCGGCTTCTCGCCAAGATTACCGACCGGGAGGCGGCGGAGGCCATCCTGGAGCACAAGGAGGTCCTGGGGGGCTTCCAGCACCAACTCCTCTACCTGCAGGAGTACGTGCGGAAGCCCGGGCGGGACATCCGGGTCTTCGTGGTGGGGGATAGGGCCATCGCCGCCATCTACCGCAAAAGCCCCCACTGGATCACCAACACCGCCCGGGGCGGGCAGGCGGAGAACTGCCCCCTCACCGAGGAGCTCGCGGGGCTTGCTGTGCGGGCGGCCGAGGCCGTGGGGGGCGGAGTGGTGGCCATTGACCTCTTTGAGTCCGAGCGGGGGCTTTTGGTGAACGAGGTGAACCACACCATGGAGTTCAAGAACTCCGTGCACACCACGGGGGTGGATATCCCCGGGGAGATCCTGCGCTACGCCTGGGAGGTGGCCCGTGGATAAGAGGACCGTTTCCATCGTGGGGGCTTCGGGGTACGCCGGGGGGGAGTTCTTGCGCCTGGCCCTCTCCCACCCCTACCTGGAGGTGAAGCAGGTGACCTCGAGGCGCTTCGCCGGCGAGCCCGTGCACTTCGTCCACCCCAACCTCAGGGGGAGAACGAACCTCAAGTTCATCCCCCCGGAGAAGCTGGAGCCCGCCGACATCCTGGTCCTGGCCCTGCCCCACGGGGTCCTGGCCCGGGAGTTTGACCGCTACGCCGCCCTAGCCCCCATCCTCCTAGACCTCTCCGCCGACTTCCGGCTTAAGGACCCCGAGCTTTACCGGAAATACTACGGGGAGCACCCCCGGCCCGACCTCTTGGGCCGCTTCGTCTACGCCGTGCCCGAGCTTTACCGGGAGGCCATAGGGAAGGCGGACTGGATGGCGGGGGCCGGGTGCAACGCCACCGCCACCCTGCTCGGGCTTTATCCCCTCCTGAAGGGCGGGGTGCTCAAGCCCACCCCCATCTTCGTGACCCTCCTCATCTCCACCTCCGCCGCCGGGGCCGAGGCCACCCCGGCGAGCCACCACCCGGAGCGGGCGGGGTCCATCCGGGTCTACAAGCCCACGGGCCACCGCCACACCGCCGAGGTGGTGGAAAACCTTCCGGGCCGCCCCGAGGTCCACCTCACCGCCATCGCCACCGACCGGGTCCGGGGGATCCTCATGACCGCCCAGTGCTTCCTGCAGGACGGCTGGAGCGAAAGGGACGTGTGGCAGGCCTACCGCGAGGCCTACGGGGCGGAGCCTTTCGTCCGCCTGGTAAAGCAGAAAAAGGGCGTCCACCGCTACCCCGACCCCCGCTTCGTCCAGGGCACCAACTACGCCGACATCGGCTTTGAACTGGAGGAGGACACGGGCAGGCTCGTGGTCATGGTGGCCATAGACAACCTGGTGAAGGGCACCGCCGGCCACGCCCTCCAGGCCCTGAATATCCGCATGGGCTGGCCGGAGACCCTGGGCCTGGACTTCCCCGGGCTCCACCCCTAGGAGGTGCGCCGTGATCGTGGTCAAGGTGGGCGGCGCCGAGGGCATCTCCTACGAGGCGGTGGCTAAGGATGCGGCCTCCCTTTGGCGGGAGGGGGTGCGGCTTATCCTGGTCCACGGAGGGAGCAGCGAGACCAACAAGGTGGCGGAGGCCCTGGGCCACCCGCCCCGCTTCCTCACCCACCCTGGGGGGCAGGTGAGCCGCCTCACGGACCGCAGGACCTTGGAGATCTTTGAGATGGTCTACTGCGGCCTGGTGAACAAGCGCCTGGTGGAGCTCCTCCAACGGGAAGGGGCCAACGCCATCGGGCTTTCCGGGCTGGACGGGAGGCTTTTCGTAGGGCGTAGGAAGACCGCGGTGAAGTACGTGGAAGACGGGAAAGTCAAGATCCACCGCGGGGACTACACGGGCACGGTGGAAGAGGTGAACCGGGCCCTTTTGGACCTCCTTTTGGGGGCGGGCTACCTTCCCGTGCTCACCCCCCCCGCCCTGAGCTACGAGAACGAGGCCATCAACACGGACGGGGACCAGATCGCCGCCCTCCTCGCCACCACCTACCAGGCGGAGGCCTTGGTGTACCTCTCCAACGTGCCGGGGCTTCTCGCCCGCTACCCGGACGAGGGGAGCCTGGTGCGGGAAATCCCCGTGGACCGGGTGGAGGACCCCGAGTACCTGGCCCTGGCCCAGGGGCGGATGAAGCGGAAGGTCATGGGGGCGGTGGAGGCGGTGCGGGGCGGGGTGAAGCGGGTGGTCTTCGCCGACGCCCGGGTGGAAAACCCCATCCGGCGCGCCCTGGCCGGGGAAGGCACCGTGGTACGCTAGGCCCATGGCGCGCTTTGCCCTGGTCCTCCACGGCCACCTCCCCTACGTGCGGGCCCACGGGATGTGGCCCTTTGGGGAGGAGACCCTCTACGAGGCCATGGCCGAAACCTACCTGCCCCTTCTCAGGGCCTTGGAAAGGCTTTGGCAGGAAGGGGTGGAGGCCCGCTTCACCCTGGGCATCACGCCCATTTTGGCGGAGCAACTGGCGGACGCCCGCATCCGGGAAGGCTTTTGGGCCTACGCCCAGGACCGCTTGGAGCGGGCCCAAGGGGACTACCTCCGCTACCAGGGCACGGAATTGGAGAAAAGCGCCCGCCACCAGGTGGGGTTTTGGGAGCTCACCCTGGACCACTTCCACTCCCTTTCCGGGGAGATCCTCCCCGCCTTCCGCCGGGCCCAGGACCGGGGCCAGGTGGAGCTCATCACCTCCAACGCCACCCACGGCTACTCGCCCCTTCTGGGTTACGACGAGGCCCTTTGGGCCCAGATCAAGACCGGGGTGGCCACCCACCGCCGCCACTTCGCCCAGCACCCCACGGGGTTTTGGCTGCCGGAGATGGCCTACCGCCCCAGGGGGCCTTGGAAGCCCCCGGTGGAGGGCCCACCGGAGGGAATTCGGGCAGGGGTGGACGAGCTTTTGATGCGGGCGGGCATCCGCTACACCTTCGTGGACGCCCACCTGGTCCAAGGGGGAAAGCCCCTTGCCCCTTACGGGGAAGCCAGCTTGGGGCCCGTGGAGAGCGGGGAAGCCACCTTGTACGTCCACGAGCTGGAGTCGGGCCTTAGGGTGCTCGCCCGCAACCAGGAGACGGCCCTGCAGGTCTGGAGCGCCGATTACGGCTACCCCGGGGAAGGGCTATACCGGGAGTTCCACCGCAAGGACCCCCTTTCCGGGCTCCACCACTGGCGGGTGACCCACCGCAAGGCGGACCTCGCCGCCAAGGCCCCCTATGACCCCGAGGCGGCCTTCGCCAAGGCGCGGGAGCATGCGGCCCACTTCGTGGGCCTGGTAAGGCGGCTTGCCCAGGGGCACCCGGAAGGGGTGATCCTCGCCCCCTACGACGCCGAGCTTTTCGGCCACTGGTGGTACGAGGGGGTGGCGTGGCTGGAGGAGGTCCTGCGCCTTCTCGTCCGGGAGGAAGGGGTGCGGGCGGTGACGGCCAAGGAGGCGGTCCAGGGGCCTGCCCTCCGCGCCGCCTTGCCCGAGGGGTCCTGGGGCCGGGGGGGGGACCACCGGGTCTGGCTCAACGAGGCTACCCGGGACTACTGGCGGCGGGTGTACCGGGCGGAGGGGGCCATGCGGGAGGCGGTGCGGCGGGGGGTTTTGCCCCCTAAGGTCCTGCAGCAGGCCATGCGGGAGCTTCTCCTCCTCGAGGCCTCCGACTGGCCCTTCCTTATAGATACGGGCCAGGCCCGGGAGTACGCCGAGGAGCGGTATAAGGCCCATGCGGAGCGGTTTTTCCGCCTCCTCCAAGGGGTTTCCCCAGAGGAGCTCAAGGCTTTGGAGGAGGAGGACAACCCCTTTCCCGAGGCCGACCCTAGGCTCTACCTGGGCCTTTAGGGGTAGGATAAGGCCGTGGTCCGGCACGCCATCGTGCAGTTCCGGCCGGAGAAGGGGCGGCTTCGGGAAAGCCTGGCCCGCCTGGCCGAGGCCCTGCGCCTCCTAAAGCCCCACGCCCCCGAGGTGGTGGTCCTGCCCGAGGCCGCCCTCACGGGGTACTTCCTGCAAGGGGGGGTGCGGGAGCTCGCCCTCACCCGCTTTGAGCTTTTAGAGCTCCTCTCCCAGGTGCACAAGGAGGTGGGGTGGGAGGGGCTATTGGACGTGGTGGTGGGGTTTTACGAGCGGGACGAGGGGGCCTACTACAATAGCGCCGCCTACCTAGAGCTTCCCCACCGGGTGGTCCACGTGCACCGCAAGGTCTTCCTCCCCACCTACGGGGTCTTTGACGAGGAGCGTTACCTGGCCCGGGGGAGGCGGGTGGAGGCCTTTACCACCCGCTTCGGCCGGGCGGCCATCCTCATCTGCGAGGACTTCTGGCACTCCGTCACCGCCACCATCGCCGCCTTGGACGGGGCCGAGGTCATCTACGTGCCGGCGGCGAGCCCGGCCCGGGGCTTCCAAGGGGAGCGCCCGGAGAACGTGGCCCGCTGGCGCACCCTGGCCCAGGCGGTGGCGGCGGAGCACGGGGTGTACGTGGTCCTGGCGAGCCTGGTGGGGTTTGAGGGAGGAAAGGGGATGAGCGGGGGAAGCTTGGTGGCGGGCCCCGAGGGGCGGATCCTGGCCGAGGCCCCCCTTTTTGAGGAGGCGGCCCTTCTCTTCTCCTTGGATCGGGACAGGATTCCCCCCGTGCGCTACGATAGCCCCCTCCTCTCCGACCTCGAGGCGGGCCTTCCCCTTCTCCTCCAAGACCTCACCCGGGTCCTGAACGGGAGGCGGCATGAAGCTCCTTGAGGCCCCCAAGGCGCACGAGGTGTTGGAGCTCAACTGGCCCCTGGTGGCGGACTTCCTCACCCGCTTCCTCCGGGAGGAACTCGCCTGGCGGGGCTACAGCAAGGCCATCGTGGCGGTCTCGGGAGGGGTGGACTCCGCCACCACCCTGGCCCTGGCGGTGCGGGCCTTGGGGCCCGGGAACGTCCACGCCCTCTTCCTGCCCCACCGGGACTCGAGCCCCCTCTCCCGGGAGCACGCCTATCTGGTGGCGGGGGCCTTCGGCGTGGCCCTGGAGGAGGTGGACATCACCCCCATGGTGGAGGGGTACGCCGCCCTCACCCCCGACCTCACCCCCCACCGCAAGGGGAACGTCATGGCCCGGGCCCGCATGATCGTCCTCTTTGATAAGTCCGAGGCCTATAGGGCCCTCCCCTTGGGCACGGGCAACAAAACCGAGCGGCTTTTCGGCTACTACACCTGGCACGGGGACGACACCCCCCCGGTGAACCCCTTGGGCGACCTCTACAAGACCCAGGTGTGGCGCCTGGCGGAGCACCTAGGGGTGCCGGAGGCGGTGGTGAAAAAGCCCCCCACTGCCGACCTCATCCCCGGCCAGACGGACGAGGGGGACCTGGGGGTGCGCTACCTGCGGGCGGACGTGATCCTGGAGCACTACCTCAAGGGCTACCCGGACGCCTACATCCTAAGCCTCGGCTACACCGAGGAGGAGCTTAAGCGGGTGAAGGAAAGGGTGAACCGCACCCACTGGAAGCGGGCCTTGCCCACCGTGGCCCTCCTTTCCTCCACGGCCATCGGGGAGTTCTACCTGAGGCCCTTGGACTATAGGCTTTAGGCATGGCGCGCCAATTCGGAAAAGCGGGCAAGACCCTTTCGCGGAAGCTCTGGCGGGTGGCCCTGGTCCTGCTCGGCTTTGGGTTTTTGGCTTGGTTCCTGGTGAAGCTTCTGGTCCCCTGGGCGGGGTTTTTGGCGCTACCCGTGGCGGTCTTTTTGGTGGGCAAGCTCCTCCAGGACAAGGAGGTGGAGCGGGCGGTGGTGGCCAACGCCCGGGGCTACCTCGGGGAAGCCCGTGTGGGCCAGGTCCTGGCCGGCCTCCCCTCCACCTGGCGGGTGTTCCACGACGTGGATCTGGGCGGGGAGAACGCCGACCACGTGGTGGTGGGGCCCCCTGGGGTCTTCAACGTGGAGGTCAAGAACTATACCGGCAAGATCCAGGCCACCCCTAAGGGCCTTTGGATCCGGGGGGAGCGCCGGGATGACCTCGTCCGCCAGGCCTGGCGCCAGGCGCACAAGCTCCGGGAGCTTTTGGGGGTGGAGGTGGAGCCCCTCCTCGTGTTCGTGGGCGGCGAGCTGGAGGGTCGGCAGGTGGGCCGGCTTCCCGTGCTCCGGCCCGAGGAGGTGGTGCCCTACCTTAAGGGGCTTCCCTCCCGCCTGGGCTTTGCCGAGGCGCAAAGGGTAGCCCAGGTCTTGGAAAGGAAGGTGAGGTGATGGAGGACGCGGCCTTGCGGGCTTATTTGGAGAGGGCCCGGACCATTGCCGTCCTGGGGGCCCACAAGGACCCTTCCCGCCCCGCCCACTACGTGCCCAAGTACCTGTGGGAGAGGGGCTACCGCATTCTGCCCGTGAACCCCCGCTTCGCCGGGGAGGAGCTTTTTGGGGAGAGGGTGGCGGCGAGCCTAGGGGAGGTTTCGGAGAGCGTGGATCTCCTGGACGTCTTCCGTCCCCCTTCCGCCCTCATGGCGCACCTGGAGGAGATCCTGGCCTTAAGGCCGGGCCTCGTCTGGCTCCAGTCCGGCATCCGCCACCCGGCCTTTGAGGAGGCCCTGAGGGGGGCGGGCATACCCGTGGTGGCGGACCGTTGCCTCATGGTGGAGCACAAGCGCCTCTTCCGGGGCGCCCTTCCCTTGCCGTGAGGCTTCAGGAAGCCCTCCTCGCCTGGTACCGAAAGAACGCCCGCCCCCTTCCCTGGCGGGGGGAGAAGGACCCCTACCGCATCCTGGTCTCCGAGGTCCTCCTGCAACAGACCCGGGTGGCCCAGGCCATCCCCTACTACCGCCGCTTTTTGGCCCGCTTCCCCACCCTGGAGGCCCTGCGGGAAGCTCCCCTGGAAGAGGTGCTCAAGGTGTGGCAGGGGGCGGGGTATTACCGCCGGGCGGAAAACCTTCACCGCTTGGCCCAGGCGGTGGAGCGGCTTCCCCGTCGCTTTGCCGAGCTCAAGAGGCTTCCCGGCCTGGGCCCCTACACGGCGGCGGCGGTGGCCTCCATGGCCTTCGGGGAACGGGTGGCGGCGGTGGACGGGAACGTGCGCCGGGTGCTCGCCCGCCTCTTCGCCCGGGAAAACCCCTCTCCCAAGGAGCTTTTCGCCCTGGCCGAGGGGCTTCTCCCCGAAGGGGAAGACCCTGGGGTGTGGAACCAGGCCCTCATGGAGCTTGGGGCCACCGTCTGCCTTCCCCGGAAACCCCTCTGCCCCGCCTGCCCCCTAAAGGCCTTCTGCCAGGGCCAGGGGAACTGGGAGCGCTACCCAAGGCCAAGGCGGCGGGAAGCCCCGGAAGAGCGGCTTGCCGCCCTGGTCCTTTGGGGCGCAGGGGGTGTCTACCTGGAGCGGCTTTCGGGGCGTTTCCGGGGGCTTTACGGGGTTCCCCTTTTCCCCGAGGAGGAGCTGGCGGATAGGGCCAAGGCCTTCGGCGTGGCCCCCCGGTACCTCGCCGAGGTGCGCCACGCCCTCACCCATAGGCGGCTTCGGGTGAAGGTCTACGGGGCCCTCTGGGAAGGGGTGGGGGAGGACCCCAAGGGGAAGCCCCTACCCAAGCTCATGGAGAAGGTGCTCGGCAAGGCGCTTCCCCTCCTGGCTCATGCAGGCGTAGTCCCCTTCCCGCACGCAAAGCCCCACGGCGTAGAGCCCCGCTAGGCGCTGGAGGCGGAAGGTTTCCGCTTCCCACTCCTCCGGGTGGAAGGCGTGGTAGCGCACCCGGTAGCCGGGGGTGGTGGGGGTTTCCGGGACCGCGCCCTCCCGTTCCACGAAGCGGAAGCCCAGGGCTTTCAGTTCCTCAAAGAGGTCGGGGTAGCTGGCCTCCGAAAGCCTTCCCGCCTCCTCCTCCACCTCGCCCAGGAAAAGCCTCGCCCCGAGGAAGCTCCCCACGGCGAGGACCACCCGCTCGGCCAGGGCCGGGGGGCCCTCCCAGGTCCGCACCCCCACCACCCGCCCTTCCTCCAGGAGTAGGCCCGTGGCCGTGGCCTGGAAGAGGTGGAGGTGGGGTTCGGCCTCGAGGCGGTACTTGGCCCGGGCGTGGAAGGCCCAGACCCGCTCGTCCTGGGGGTCGTAAGCCTTTTCCAGAAGGCTTTCCTGGGGGAAAGGGGGCTTTGGGGGGAGGAAGGGCATCATCACCGAGTCCAGGCTCTGGGTGAGGAGGCCCACCTCCACCCCGGCCCGGGCCAGGTGCCAGGCGGCCTCGGCCCCGGCGAACCCCGCCCCTACAATGAGAACCTGGTAGCGGCGCATAGCGGAACAAGAACGCCCTCCTTGGAGGAGGGCGCGCTGGCGGGCCGTGAAGGACTCGAACCTCCAACCCCCGGTTTTGGAGACCGGTGCTCTGCCAATTGAGCTAACGGCCCCCGCCTTGGCGATTCTAGCACACCCCGGCGCCCAAGGGGAAGGGGGCAGCGGGGTAAAATGGCTCCATGCCCCGTTTCCTCTTGGCCGTGGCCTTTCTCCTTTGGGCCTTCGCCCAAGAGGCCACGCACCTGGTGGCCCCCGGGGACACCCTCTTCTCCATCGCCCGGCGCTACGGGACCACGGTGGAAGAGCTCATGCGGCTCAATGGGCTAGAGAGCTTCCTCATCCGGCCGGGCCAGGTTCTTAGGGTGAGGCCAGGGGAGGGCCCCGCTTCCCCGACCCACGTGGTGGCCCCGGGGGAGACCCTTTACGCCTTGGCCCGGCGCTACGGGACCACGGTGGAGGAGCTCATGCGCCTAAACGGCCTCGCCTCCCCCGAGCTCAAGGTGGGGCAGGTCCTCAGGCTCCCCGCCAAAGCCCAAGACACCCCGCCGGCAGGGGAGAGGGGAGAGGCCCAGGGGGAAAGGGGAAGCGAAGAGGAATGGAACCCCGAAAGCCCCCTCCTTCGGGTGGTGCTCCGCTACCTGGGCCTGCCCTACAAGTACGGGGCCAACTCCCCCCTGGCCCTGGACTGCTCCGCCTTCGTGGCCCAGGTGTACGCCGAGCTAGGCGTGGCCCTGCCCAGGACCAGCAAGGAGCAGTACCAAGCCTTCTATCCCGTGGATGCCTTGCGTCCGGGGGATTTGGTCTTCTTCAGCTTTGGGGGCAAGGAGGTGGACCACGTGGGGATCTACTTGGGCCGGGGGGTCTTCGCCCATGCCAGTAGCTACGGGAGCCGGGTGGTGATAGAGAGCCTCGAGGCCCCCTTCTACCAGAAGGCCTACCGGGGGGCTAGGCGCGTGGTCCAGGAAGGGGGGCGCTAGGGCCAGCCGGGGATCTCTCCCCTCGCCTTCCTTAGGGCGGTGAGGAGGGCTTCCGCGGGCTTCCCTTCGCCCCGGAAGGCCTCGGCTTCCCGCTCCAGCCAGGCCTCGCCCGGGCGGAAGAGGACCCCCCGGGCCTCGGCCAAGGCCTCCTCCAAGAGGGCCCCGAAGGAGTAGAAGCGGGCGCCTTGGGGCAGGTCGGGGTCAAAGCCCTGGCGGCTCGCCGCCCGGCCATAGGGCCTTTCCCGTTCCTCCATGGTCCCCCCTTGGGCGAAGTAGCGCCTTAGCACTCGGTTCCAGTCCCCCACCCGGCTGTAGGGGGCCATGGCCTGGTAGGCCCGTTCCAGGTCCTCTTCGGTGTAGGGGCGGTACTGGTCCTCGTGGACCACCAGCTCCCGGGGAAGCCTGGGCCTCGGGGGGCCTTCCTCGTCGGGCACGCCCACGGCGAGCCCCGCCACGGGCAGGACCCCTGGGGGAAGCTTGAGGAGGTCCAGGAGGGCCTCTATCCCGTTCAGCACCCCACCGATGAAGCAGACCCCATACCCCAAGGCCTCCGCCGTGAGGGCCAGGTAGGCCCCGGCAAGCCCCGCGTCCAGGATGGCGAAGTGGAGGGCGGTCCTGGGCCAGGAGGCCATGGCCTGGCCCCGGTGGGCGAGGAGCCTTTCCAGGCGGTGGATATCGGCAAGGAGGACGAAGAACTCCGCCGCCTGCCGGATGTGCTCCTGCTCCCCGGAAAGCCTGGCGATCTCGTCCCGGAGCCCGGGGTCCTTGACCCGGATGACGGAGTAGAGTTGGGCGCTGGCGTCCGTGGGGGCGCGCTGCAGGGCGAAGAGGAGCCGGTCTAGGTCTTCCTCGGGGATGGGTACGGGCTTGAAGCGGCGGACGCTCCGCCTTTGGGCGAGGACGGGCAAAAGGTCCACGGAGGCCAGGATACTACTCGGGGGGCAGGTCTATCCGCACCACCCTCCACCCGAAAAGCCCTTGCCGCTCCAGGTAAAGGCGGCTTTGGGGGTCGTTCGGGTGGTGGATGTAGGCGGTGCGGAAGTCCTGGTACTTCAGCCGCCAGTTCCGCACCTCCTCCTTGGGGGCCTGGCCGGGTTCGGCGCCCGTGCCGATAGCGGCAAGCCCCTCGGGGGTGAGGAAGGCGTCCACAAAGGCGTTGATCAGGCCAGCGGCGAAAACGTAGCCCAGGCCGGCAAAGGGGTCTTGGGTCTTTTCCAGTTCCTTAAGCAGCTGGGCGTTGATCTGGGCCTTTAGCCCTTCCCGCACCCGGGGAAAGTCCACCATCCGCTCTAAGCGGGCCCGGTCGCCCGCCAGGATGGCCTCCTGCAGCTCTCGGAGGAAGAGGTAGGGCGAGGCCCAGAGGTACGCGCCCAAACCCGCGGCTATCAGGACGAGGCCCAGAAGGGCAATCCAAACGGGTTTCCTCATACGCGTTTTCCCTCCATGGGGAGCGTCTTTAGTTTGCCCCTATTTTAAGATAGGGGCTTGGCATCCCGGGCGCAAGCGCCCCCTAGCCGAGCCCAAGCCAGGCCAGGTAGGCCCGCCACAGGGGTTCTCCAAAGAAGAAGGCCACCACCCCTCCAAGGGCCAGATAGGGGCCAAAGGGGATTTTCCGCTGGCGGAGGAGAAGGCCCACCACCGCCCCGGCGAAGACCCCGAGGAAAAGGGCCAAGAAGGCGTAGGGCCCAAGCCAAGCCCCTAGGGCGCCCAAAAGCTTCACGTCCCCGTAGCCCATGGCCACAGGTTCCTCTTCCTCGCCCTCCGGCGCCGGCCGGAAGGCCCAGTAAAGCCCCCCCGCCAGGGCCAGGCCCCCGGCGGCGAGGAGGGCCCCCTTAAGGCTTAGGAGGAAGTCCAGGCCCAGGATGGGGGCGAGGAGGAGGGCGAGGGGCAGAAGGGGCAGGGTGAGGCGGTCGGGGAGGACCACGGGCTTCCCCGTCCGGGCGGAAAGGGCCCAGGTGAGGAAGGCCAGGGCCATCCCCACCCCGGGGCCCAAAAGCGCCCCGAAAAGGGCCGCCATGTGCACCTGGTGGGGGCCCACGGGCACCTCCGCCCGGCCCTCTTGGAAGCGCCTCAGGAAGAGGTTGGCGTAGCCGGCGATGAGCCCAAGCCCCCCCGCCGCCAGAAGGGCCCCGTCCAGGGCTTCCCGGAAGGGGAGGGGGAAGGAGAGGAGCCAGGCGGAGGCGAGCCCCAGGAGGAGGAGGCCGTAGGTGAGGGCGTCGGGGAGTTCAAAGGTGTCCAGGTCAATGAAGCTTAGGGCCACCAGGAGGGCCAAGAAGGCGAAGACCCAGAGGGCCTCCCACGAGGGAGGGTAGAAGAGGGCAGCGAGGAGGAAAAGCCCCCCGGTGAGCCCCTCCACCAGGGGGTAGCGGGGGCTTATGGGCTCGTTGCAGTACCGGCACCGTCCCCTAAGGGCCAGGTAGGAGACCACGGGAATGAGGTCCATGGGGGCGAGCCGGCGCCCGCAGGAAGGGCACCGGGAGGGGGGGAAGACGATGGACTCCCCCTTGGGCAGGCGGTGGATGACCACGTTGAGGAAAGAGCCCACCACCAGACCCAAGACCAGGGCGAGAAGGGGCCACATGGGGGCATTTTACGGAATGGGCGACTTGGGGTCGGGGGAGGATACGGGGGATGGAGGGCTCCTTCGCAAAGCTTTCATCCGCCCGGTGTAGGATGCTCCCGTGACGCCGGAAACCGCTTACCAGCACCTTCTGGAGTTCCAAAGGGAAACCGCCTACCTGGCCTCCTTGGGGGCCTTGGCCGCTTGGGACCAGCGCACCATGATCCCCAAGAAGGGGCACGAGCACCGGGCCAGGCAGATGGCCGCCTTGGCCCGGCTCCTCCACCAGCGCATGACCGACCCCCGCATCGGGGGGTGGTTGGAGAAGGTGGAGGGCACGAGCCTGGTGCAGGACCCCTATTCGGATGCGGCGGTGAACGTGCGGGAGTGGCGCCAGGCCTACGAGAGGGCCCGGGCGATTCCCGAAAGGCTCGCCGTGGAGCTCGCCCAGGCGGAAAGCGAAAGCGAGAGCTTCTGGGAAGAGGCGAGGCCCCGCAACGATTGGCAAGGTTTTCTCCCCTACCTGAAGCGGGTTTTCTCCCTCACCCAGGAAAAGGCGCAAATCCTCTATAGCCTTCCTTCCGCCCCCGGGGACCCGCCTTACGGGGAGGTCTACGATGCCCTTCTGGACGGCTATGAGCCGGGGATGCGCGTGGCGGAGCTCCTACCCCTCTTCGCCGAGCTCAGGGAAGGTCTGCGGGGACTTCTAGACCGCATCCAGGGTAGTACCAAGCGGCCCAGGACGGAGATCCTCCACCGCCACTACCCCAAGGAGGCCCAGCGGGCCTTTGCCCTAGAGCTCCTTCAGGCGTGTGGGTATGACCTCGAGGCCGGCCGCCTAGACCCCACGGCCCACCCCTTTGAGATCTCCATCGGCCCCGGGGACGTGCGCATCACCACCCGGTACTTTGAGGACTTTTTCAACGCCGGCATCTTCGGCACCCTGCACGAGATGGGCCACGCCCTCTACGAGCAGGGCCTGCCCAAGGAGCACTGGGGCACCCCCAGGGGGGAGGCGGTCTCCTTGGGGGTGCACGAGTCGCAAAGCCGCACCTGGGAGAACCTGGTGGGCCGCTCCCTGGGCTTCTGGGAGCGCTTCTTCCCCCGGGCGAAGGAGGTCTTCCCCAGCCTTGCCGACGTGCGCCTGGAGGAGTTCCACTTCGCCGTGAACGCCGTGGAGCCTTCCCTGATCCGGGTGGAGGCGGACGAGGTCACCTACAACCTCCACATCCTGGTGCGCCTGGAGCTGGAGGTGGCCCTTTTCCGTGGCGAGCTTGCCCTGGAGGACCTCCCCGAGGCCTGGGCGGAGAAGTACCGGGCCTACCTGGGGGTAGCGCCCAAGGACTACAAGGACGGGGTCATGCAGGACGTCCACTGGTCCGGGGGGCTTTTCGGCTACTTTCCCACCTATACCCTGGGCAACCTCTACGCCGCCCAGTTCTTCAGCCAGGCGGAGGCGGAGCTTGGGGCCTTGGAGCCCCTCTTTGCCCGGGGGGAGTTCCGCCCCTTTTTGGACTGGAGCCGGGCGAAGATCCACGCCGAGGGAAGCCGTTTCCGCCCCAAGGCCCTGGTGGAACGGGTGACCGGGAAGGCACCGAGCGCCAAGCCCTTCCTCGCCTACCTGGAGCGCAAGTTCGCCGCCCTTTACGGCCTCTGAGGCCAGGCAGGGAGGAGGGCCAGGGCCAGGAGGCCGCTGGCCACCCACAAAGCCCCCTCCCCCCGGCCCAGGGCCTCGGCCCCCAGGCCTGCCAGGGTGGGGCCCAGGGCTTGGCCCAGGGCGAAGGCCGCCGTGGAAAGCCCCATGGCCCTAGGCCAGGCGGAAGGGGGAAGAAGGGCGCGGAAGGCCTGGGTAATGGCGGTGATGACCCCCAAAAAGGCCAGGCCAAAGAGGAAGGCGCTCAGGCCGGGAAGCCCTTGGGCAAGGGGGGGTAGGCTTCCCAAAAAGAGCACCAGGAGCACGTGGAATAACCCCCTCCTGCCTCCCACCCGCTCCACCCAGGGGCCCCAGACCACCCCCGTGAGGAGGGCGCCCACGCTGAGGAGGGTGAAAAGCAGGGTCCAGTTCCCCACCGCCGTGGTCACGAAGGTCATGTAGCCGATGTACCCGGCCCCGTAGAGGCCGTAGGCCAGAAGAAGGGGGAGGATAGGTCTGAGGCTTCCTTCCCCCCGGGCGGGGGGTGGGGGCTCTTTCAGGACACCCCAGGCCATCAGGGGGGCCAGGGAGAGGAGAAGGGACCCAAGGCCAAGCCGGAAAAAGGCCGCCCCCGGCGTTTCCGCACCCCAAAGGAACCAGGGGGCGAGAAGGATCCCCAGCCCCACCCCGCCGTAGTAGGCGCCCAAAGCCCGGCCCGTGCCCCCCAGGGCCATGAGCAGGGCAGCCCCGCCCACGAAGACCAAGGCCCCAAGCACGCCCTGGAGAAGCCTTAGGCCAAAGGCCAGGGGGTAGCCCCCGGCCCCGGTGAGGGCAAGGACCCCTCCTTGGAGGAGGAGGGCCAGGAAAAACCCCCTTCGGTAGCCGAGCCAGCCCAAAAGGCGGTGGCTAAAGAGGGCTCCGAGGAAGTAGCCCAGGGTGTTGGCGCTGCCCAAAAGCCCCGCCTGGGCGTAGGAAAGCCCCCAGGTGGCCTGCATAAGGGGAAGGACTAGGGCGTAGGCGAAGCGCCCAAGGCCCAGGGCCACCCCGGGCCCCAGGGCGAGGAGGAGGGCCCTAGTAGCCATGGAGAAGCCCTAGCCTTTTGGCCCGGCGCACCGCCTGCCGGAAGAGGAGGATGCCTAAGCCCATATAGGCGAGCCCGTTGAGGAAGGCAAGGCCTAAAGCGGCGGGGTCCAGGGGGGCGCCTTCCGCCAGCATCCTCCGGGCCAAAGCCGCCCCCGGGGCCAAGGGGAGGAGGGCGAAAAGCCCCTGGCCCGGGGCCTGGAGGAGGAAAAGGAGGAGGAACTGGGAAAGCCCCAGAACCTGCCCCACCCGCTTGTAGAGGAGGGCAAGGCTCCCCATGGCGAAGCCGAGGCCGTAGCCGCCCAAGAGCACCGCCAGGAAGGGGAGGACCACCCCAGGGGCGAAGGCGAGGCGGGCCCCGGTGAGGGCCATGAGCACCAGGGCGATGAGGAAGACCAGGAGGCCCTGGGAAAGGAGCCCCGCCAGGTTCCGCACCAGAAAGAGGGGGATGGGCCCATAGGGGGTGAGGAAGACCTGTTCCAGGGTACCCGTCTGGGCTTCCTCCATGAGGCCGAAGGAAATGCCGTTATAGGCGGATAGGGTGAAGGTCCAAAGGAGGTAGCCCACCAGGACCGCTTCCAGCCTGCCCCCGAACTCCGCGCCCGGCCCTGCCAGGAAGCGGGCGCCCAGGAAGAGGAGGTAGAAGATAAGGCTTAGCGTGACCACCGCTCCCAAGAGCTCCAAGGGGTAGCGGCGGAGGTAAAGGAGGCTTCGCCAAAACTCGGCCAGGAAGAGTTCAAGCATGGCCCACCACCTTTAAGAAAATCTCCAAAAGATCCGCTTCCGCCTTGGCCACGCGCTTGAGGGGAAGGGGTTTTAGGGCATCCAGCACGGCCCAAAGGGCCTCCCCATCTCCCCGAAAGAGGAAAGGCCCTTCCCCCTCCACCCCCAAGGCCCGGAGCCGGGCGAGCACAGCCCCTGGGAGGGGGCCTTCCACCTCCAGCACATAGTGGTCCCCGGCGAAGCGGGCGAGGAGGGCGCCCTTTTCCTCCTCCAGCACCACCTCCCCCCGGTGGATGATGGCAATGCGGTCCGCCAGGGCCTCGGCCACCTCCAGCTGGTGGGTGGTGAGGAGGATGGCCTTGCCGCTTTGGGCCAGGGCGCGAACCTTTTCCCGCACCAAAAGGGCGGTTTCCACGTCCAGTCCCAGGGTGGGCTCGTCCAAAAGGAGCACCTCGGGGTCGTGGATAAGGGCTTGGAGGAGGGCCAGTTTTTGCTGCATGCCCCGGGAGAGGTGGCGCACCTCGGTGTGGGCCTTTTCCAAGAGGCCGTACTCTTCCAAGAGGGCCAGGGCCCGCTTCCTGGCGGTCCCAAGCCGGAGCCCCCGGGCCACCCCGAAATAGACCAGGTTTTCCAAGGGGGTAAGCCGCCAGTACACGTTGCGGTTTCCCTCCAGCACCGCCCCCAGGTGGCGGAGGGCCCAAGGGTTCTGGAAGGGGTCCTGGCCCAAGAGGCGCACCTCCCCCTCGTCGGGCAGGAGGAGGCTTGCCAGCATCTTCACCGTGGTGGTCTTGCCGGCCCCGTTCTTGCCCAAGAAGGCCAGGACCTCGCCGGGGCGGAGGGCGAGGCTTACGCGGCGCACGGCGAAGAGAGCCCCGAAGCGCTTCACAAGCCCTTGGGCCCAAAGGAGGGGTTCCATGGCCCTAGTCTAAGGGGCGTACTGGCCCGTGGCCCGGGTAAACGAGGCGGGCGCCCTTGGCCCGGAGGGAGGCCCAGCTTTGTTGAGCCACAGGGTTATCCCAGGCTCCCTCTTCCGGAGGTAGGTCCCCGGTGAAGGCCCGGCCGTCGTCCAGCAGAAGGGAAACGCAGTGGTCTGTGTGCCCTGGGGTGGGCAGAATCTCCCCTGGGATGCCCAAGGAGGCCAGGAAGGCCCGACTTTCGGTGAAGGAAAGTAAGCGGTTGCCCACCCCCTGGATGGGGCGGTAGCGGTCCTGGGGTTTGGCGAAGCGCCTCATGTGGGGGATGGCCTCCACCTGGTTTTCCATGACCAAAAGGGTCATCCCCGCCTCCTTGAGCTCCTGGGCCAGGCCTGCGTGGTCTATGTGGTAGTGGGTGGCGAGGCCGAAGCGCACCTCCTTTAGGTCTACGCCTACCCGTCGCAGCGTCATTTTTAGTGCGCCGAAGGTGCCAGGCCAGCCCAGGTCTACCAAAAGGCGGGCCGGTCCTTGGCCGATGAGCCAGTAATGGGTGGAGCGGTAGCCCACGTTTAAGACGGGAATGGCGCTCACGGGCGGCTCCAGCGGGTGGCGTCTCGCTTTGCGTACTTTTCCATGGCCTTGCGGAAGGCCTCCTCCAGGTCAATGCCCTCCCGGTTGGCCAAGGAGATGAGGACGAAAAGGAGGTCAGCGAGTTCCTCCGCCAAATCCCCCTCCGCCTCCCCTGGCTTGGGCTTCTTCCCGTGGCGGTGGGCCAGGACCCGGGCCACCTCCCCGAGCTCCTCCGTGAGGCGGGCGAGCATAAGGAGGGGCGGGAAATAGCCCTCCTTGAACTGGGAGATCCAAGCGTCCACCTGGCGTTGCGCCTCCTTGAAGGTGAGGGGTTCCATGCCCCAAGCGTACAATGCCCCCATGCGGGCCCTTGCCCTCATTGCCCACGACGCCAAGAAGGAGGAGATGGTAGCCTTTTGCCAGCGGCACCGGGAGGTCCTTGCCCGCTTTCCCCTGGTGGCCACGGGTACCACGGGAAGGCGGATAGAGGAGGCCACGGGGCTAACGGTGGAAAAGCTCCTTTCCGGGCCCTTGGGCGGGGACCAGCAGATGGGGGCCCGGGTGGCGGAGGGGCGGATCCTGGCCGTCATCTTCTTCCGCGACCCCCTCACCGCCCAGCCCCACGAGCCCGATGTCCAGGCCCTCCTGCGCGTTTGCGACGTGCACGGGGTGCCCCTCGCCACCAACCCCATGGCGGCGGAGGCCCTCATCCCCTGGCTTCAGTCCTTGGTGGGGTACCAAACCCCCCAGGGCCAATAGCCCCAATGGGAGGAGGCTCTCCCCGGGGGCCGCGCGGAAGATGTGCTGCAGCCCTGGGAAGAACAGGGGCCAGAGGGGGCTTTTTCTATCCAGGTGACCACCCCCTGCCCTGCAGGATACTTTTGCCACCGCTTGGGGTTCCGTTAGAGACAATCCAATCCCATTCTTCCGCTGAAACCGGAGAGACCTCCTCTCACCCAGAGTAGCAGGGCATCCCCGGCTTGGAGGCCCAGGGCTTTGCGTACCGAAGCGGGCAGGGTGATCTGCCCTCTGGGGGAGACTTGGGTGACGATTTTTATACACTCTGATCGCCCCATGGTGCCCTCACCCCAGGCTCCTGCGGTAGGTGAGCGCCTCGGCCAGATGGGCCTCCTCAATGCGCTCCGAGCCCGCCAGGTCGGCGATGGTACGGGCCACCCGCAGGATGCGGTCGTAGCTCCTTGCGCTGAGGGCTAAGCGCTGGGTGGCGGCTTGCAAGAGGGCCTCGGAGGAGGGGGAAAGCTTCGCGTGTTGCCGCAATTCGCGGCCCAGGAGTTCGCTGTTGGGCTTGCCTTGGCGGGCCTGCATTCTTTCCCGGGCGGCCAACACCCGCTCCCGCACCACCGCGGTGGGCTCGCCCTCGGGGGCGCGGGCGAGCTCTAGGGGGGTGAGGCGGGGCACCTCCACCACCAGGTCAAAGCGGTCCAAGAGGGGTCCGGAGATGCGGCCGGCGTAGCGTTGCCGGGCCGAGGGGGTGCAGCTACAGGGCCTTTCCGGGTCCCCGTACCAGCCGCAGGGGCAGGGGTTCATGGCGGCCACCAGGAGGAAGCGGGCGGGGAAGGTGAGGCTTGCCCGGGCCCGGGCCACGGTGACCACCCCGTCCTCCAGGGGTTGGCGGAGGGCCTCGAGGGCGTCCCGGGAAAACTCGGGAAACTCGTCCAAAAAGAGCACGCCCCGGTGGGCCAAGGAAACCTCCCCCGGCTTGGGGATGGCCCCGCCCCCGATGAGCCCGGCGTAGCTCACCGTGTGGTGGGGGGCGCGGAAGGGAGGCGTGCGGAGGAGGCCCTTGACGGGCTTGCCGGCGGCGGAGTGGATGCGGGTGACCTCGAGGGCGGCCTCCCGGGAGAGGGGAGGGAGGAGGAAGGGCAGGCGCCTTGCCAGCATGGTCTTTCCCGAGCCCGGGCTTCCCACCATGAGGAGGTGGTGGTACCCGGCGGCGGCGATCTCCAGGGCCCGTTTGGCTTTGGCCTGCCCCTTCACGTCCCGCAGGTCCAGGACCTCTAGGGCCTCCACGGGGTCTTCAGGCGCCGCTGGGGAAAGGGCTTCCTCTCCCTTTAGGTGGGCCACGGCCTGGGCCAGGGTCTCCGCTCCCAGGGCCACCACGCCCTCCACCAGGGCCGCTTCCTTAGCGCTTTCCTTGGGGAGGAGGAGCGTTTTTCCCTCTGCTAGGGCGCCCAGGGCCAGGTTCACCGCTCCCGGCACGGGGCGGAGGGTCCCGTCCAGCCCCAGCTCCCCCGCCACGGCGAGGCCCGCCAGGGCCTCGAGGGGCACCACCCCTTGCGCCGCCAAAAGCCCCAGGGCGATGGGGAGGTCAAAGTGGCTCCCCTCCTTCCTGAGCTCCGCCGGGGCCAGGTTCACCACCACCCGGGCCTGGGGGTAGGGGAAGCCCGCGTTTTTCAGGGCGGCCCGGACCCTTTCCCGGCTTTCCTCCACCGCCTTGTCCGGAAGGCCCACCAGGGCGTAGGAGGGAAGCCCGGGGCTAACATCCACCTCCACGGTCACGGGAACCGCGTCCAGGCCGAAGAGGGTGTAGCTTCGCACCTGGGCTAGCATGTAAGGAGTTTAGTAGAAATTGGCAGGGCCGGCGCTGCCTTACCGGTTGCGAGGGATTGCAACACCCTTGTGGATTCTGACTTTTACCGCTTCACGCCACTGAGCGGGTATTCAAGAAGCAGACGGGCTTTCCCTGAGAAGGTCCCACCAGATGATCGTGATCTCGCGGATGGGAGGGTTGGCGGCCGCGAGGCCAAACAGCAGGTCCCACGGGTCATTCCCCGAGTCCTGGAGGGCCTTTTCAAAGACATCGTTGTGCCACGCGTCATATTCGGAAGGGGAACCTTCCCTTGCTACGGCCTCCTCCCATAGGCGCTCTGCTTCCTCATCTGTAGGCGCTTCCAGTACGGCCCTTGCTAGCTCCACTTCTGGCGTCATGTCTAGGACCACGATCTCCCGGACGAGAGCTGGGAGAATCTTTGGGCGGTCCCGACGCCCGAATGCCAGCTCTACCTTCTGGCCAGGCCGTAGCCTTCGTGCCCAGTAGGTACCGTCCCGGATAGTAGCGGTTTTCTCTCCGGAGGCCACCTTCTCATATAGGTCTGCTCGGAATGGTATCCTCATTCTTTCTGAGATTCATTATACACAAAACCCAACTCTTTTTCAAAATGGCTGCTATTTTGCGGCCGGTTCGCCAAGAGAGGTATAGGCGGATGGGAACCCATCCCTAGTTTTTTAGTTGGGAGGGGCTGTGAAGCAGGGGCAGGTAAAGCCCCAGGGCGAGGAGGAGCAAAAGGAGAAGCCCCCCGAAAGCCGCCCCATACCCCAGGCTTCCCACCACCACCCCCACCCCCCATTGCAGGAGGAAGGTGCCGCCGATGCCGAAGAGGTTCACCAAGGTGGTGCCCCGGCCCACCAGGTGGCTTGGCACCAGTTCCCGGGCCTGGGTGAGGGTGAGGATGTTGAAGGCCCCGAAAAAGCCCAGGAGGGCGTAGGCGGGGACGGGGAGCTTGAGGAGGAGCAAGAGGAGGCCCAGGGCGAAGGCCAGGGCGGAGAGGAAGAGCACCCTCGCCGTGCCCAAGCGGTCCGCCAGGTATCCGGAGACCAAAAACCCCAAGACCGCCATCCCCGAGTAGAGGAAAAGGAGGTTTCCCACCGCCACCGCCGTAAGGCCCAGGTGGTAGCCGTAGGCCCCCGCCCAGAGGGTCTGCAGGGCGAGGAAGCTTCCGGCGAAGGCCAGGGCCAGGAAGGCCACCCTTAAAAGCCTGCCGTTTCCCCAGACCTCCCGAAGCCCGCCCGCCCCTCCCGCCTTGGGCCAGGGGACGCCCGGGGGGGTGTTCCGCACCCCCAGGTAGATGGCCAGGGCCACCAAGACCACCCCCAAGGCTCCCAGGAGGAAGACCCCCCGCCAGCCCAGGACTTCCTTGAGGAGGGCGAGGGGCGTGGCCGCCAGGAGCCCGCCCGTGGCCCCGAGGCCCACGAGAAGCGTGGAGACCGTGGCGTAGTTCTTGGGGAACCAGAGGCTAAAGGCCTTCAGGGCCCCCATGAGGGCCGCCGCCATACCCACCCCGATGAGGGCCCGGCCCAGGGCCAAGATGGGAAAGCTTGGGGCCAGGGCGAAGACCACGCTCCCCAAGGCCGCCACCAGGAGGAGGGCCGGGGTTACCACCCGGGGCCCCATCCGGTCCAAAAACCCCCCCAAGGGAAGTTGCACGGCGGCGAAGGCCAGGTAGAAGAGGCTCGTCATGAAGCCGAGCTCCGCCGGTCCAAGCCCCAGGTCCTGGGAAAGGTCCTTGGAGAGCACGGCATTGGCCGAGCGGTAGAAGTAGGAGAGGAAGTAGCCCAAGGTGAAGAGGAAAAAGACCCGCGTTGCCATATCACCTCCGGTTTAAGGCTACCCCCAAAAGGATGAGGCTACCCCCCAAAAGCGCCTCCGCCCGCAGGGGCTCCCCCGCCAAGGGCCAGGCGAAGAGGGCCCCGGCCACGGGTTCCAACATGGCGAGGAGGGTGGCCTCCCGGGCGGGGACCACCCGTACCCCTTGCAGGAAGAGGGCAAAGGGGAGGAGGGTCCCGAAGAGCACCAGGTAGGCCACCGCTCCCCAGTCCGCCAGGTCCAGGGCGGGGAGGCGGGGCAGGCTTAGGAGGAGGACGGGCAAGGAGAGGAGGCTTCCCACCCCCGTGGCCACCCCCAGGCTCACCAGGGGCGGGGTTTTGAGCCCCTGGGAGGTGGCGGCGTAGAGGGCGAAGGAAAGGGCGGCGAGAAGGCCAAAGGCCACGCCCACGGGGCTACCCTCTAGCCCCTTTCCCCCGGCCACCAGGACGTAGGCCCCCAGGAGGGCCAGGGCAACCCCCCAAAGGGCCCGGGCGGGAAGCCTTTCCCGGCGCAGGAGGGCGTAAAGGGTGAGGAGGGCGGGGGCCAGGTACTGGAGGAAGATTCCCGTGGCCACGGTGGTGGCGTGGATGGCCAGGTAGTAAAAGGCCTGGGCCCCGGAGAGGGCGAACCCCACGCCCAGAAGGCGGCGCCTTTCCTCGGGCCTTGGGGGGTAGCGGAGGACGAGGGGCAGGAGGAGGAGGAAGCTTAGGAGAAAGCGCAAGGGGATGAGGACCCCAGGGGGAATCCCCTCCATGAACCGCCCAGCCAAGGCACCCCCCAGGCCCCAAAGGAGCGCGGCCAAGACGACGAAAATCACCGCCTACCTCCCACCACGGCGAGGCCCACGCCCAAAAGGAGGACCAAGGCCCCCAGGAGCACGGGCAGGCCTGGAAGCTCCCCAAAGAGCAGGAAGGCGAGGAGGCTTGCCCCCACCGGCTCAAAGAGGATGGCGAGGGTGACCAGGACCGGGGGGATGTGCCGCGTGGCCCAGTTGAAGCTGGTGTGCCCTACGAGTTGCGGCAGAAGGGCCATGAGGAGGATGTAGCCGTAGACGGCCAGGGGGTACCCCCCGTACCCGCCCCCGAAGAGGTAGGGGAGGGGAAGGAGCACCAGGGCCGCCATGGTGTAGGCAATGCGTATGTATTCCAAGGTGGAAAGCCCTCGCCGCTGGGCCTCCCGTCCCAGGAGGAAGTAAAAGGAAACCGCCACCGCACCCAGAACCGCCAGGAGGTCCCCGAGGAGGGGGTTTGCCCCTCCTCCCCCTTCCGCATCCCCAAGCCCAATGAGAAGCCCCCCTATGAGGGCCACGGCCACCCCAAGAAGGGTGGTGCCAGAGGGCTTCTCCCCGAAGAAAAGCCAGCCGAAGAGGGTGACCCAGACGGGGTTGGTGGTCACCAAGGCGGTGCTGGCGGCCACGGAGGTGTAGGAGAGGGAGGTGATCCAGAAGGCGAAGTGGAGGGCTAAAAACACCCCGGCGGCTATGGCGAAGGGAAGGCCCTTACGGGAAGGGAGGGGCCTAAGCCAGCCTGGGGCGAGGAGGAGGGCGGCGAGGCCCATGCGCCCGGCGCTCATCACCAGGCTGAAGGCCAGGCTTCGCTCCCCCGAGGCCTCGAGGCTTAAGCGCACCAGGATGCTGCCGAAGCTGATGGCCAGGATCCCCAGGAGGAGAACGGCGAAGATTTGGAGCCTCGAGGGGCGCATGGCGGTATTCTTCCACGAAAGCGGGGTTTTTGCGAAGGGGTTTTCCTCTTCCTCGGGTGTTTTGACCGAGGGTTTAGGCGGTGTAGGCCTTTTCCCGGGGTGGTGTAAAGGGAGGCTTCCGCCTGGGACAGGCGTCCTTACCCCTACTGGTATACTGCCCCCGAAGGAGGTCCTATGGTGACCGTAGCGGTTCCCAAGGAACGGGCTCCCGGGGAAAGGAGGGTAGCCCTGGTGCCCGAGGTGGTGGCCCGCCTGGTCAAGGGGGGTGCCCGGGTGCGGGTGGAACGGGGTGCCGGGGAAGGCGCCTACCACCCGGACGCCGCCTATCTGGAAGCGGGCGCAGAGGTGGTGGAGCGAGGTGAGCTCCTAAGGGGCGCCAACCTCCTCTTCACCGTTCAGCCGCCTCCGGAAGACCTCATCGGGGCGCTAGAGCCAGGGGCCATCGTGGTGGGCTTTGTCCAGGCCCACAAGAACCCCGAGCTGGTGCGGGCGCTGGCGGCCAAAAAGGCCACGGTGATCGCCATGGAGCTCATCCCCCGCATCACCCGGGCCCAGAGCATGGACGCCCTCTCCAGCCAGGCCACGGTGGCGGGTTACCTAGCGGCGGTCCACGCGGCCCGGCTTTCCCCCCGCTTCTTCCCCATGCTCACCACGGCGGCGGGCACCATCCGCCCGGCCAAGGTGATGGTCATGGGGGTGGGGGTAGCGGGGCTCATGGCCATCGCCACCGCCAAGCGCTTGGGCGCCCAGGTCTTCGCCTACGACGTGCGCAAGGCGGCGGTGGAGCAGGCGGTCTCCTTGGGGGCCAAGCCCATTGAGCTCCCCATCAGCGCCGAGGGGGAGGGCGGCTACGCCCGGGAGCTTACCGAGGAGGAAAAGCGCATCCAGCACGAGGCCTTGCGGGAGCACGTGGCGGGCATGGATGTCCTCATCACCACGGCGCAGGTACCGGGCCGCCGCGCCCCCATCCTCCTCACCGAGGACATGATGGAAAGGCTCAAGCCCGGCACCGTGGTGGTGGACCTGGCGGCCGAGAGCGGGGGCAACTGCGTCCTCACCAAGCCGGGGGAGGTGGTGGAGGTGCGGGGGGTGCGGATCTACGGCCCCCTGAACCTCCCAAGCGAGCTTTCCGTGCACGCCTCGGAGATGTACGCCAAGAACCTCTTCAACCTCTCTAGCCTCCTCATAGAAAAGGGCGCGTTCGCCCCCAAGTGGGAGGACGAGATCATCCAGGGAGCGCTTCTGATGAAGGAAGGGGAGATCCTGCACGGGCCCACCAAGGCCCTTCTGGGAGGTGCGTGATGGAGTTCGGCTTCTGGGCAGCCCTTTACATCTTCGTGCTCACGGCCTTCTTGGGCTACGAGCTCATCACCCGGGTTCCGGTCATCCTCCACACCCCCCTCATGTCCGGGTCCAACTTCATCCACGGGGTGGTGGTGGTGGGGGCCATGGTGGTCCTGGGGCATGCGGAAACCGGTTTGGAAAAGCTCATCGGCTTCCTGGGCGTGATCCTGGGGGCAGCCAACGCCGCCGGGGGCTACGCCGTCACCGTGCGTATGCTGGAAATGTTTGAGAAAAAGCCTGGGAAAGGGGGTGGTCCGTAATGGACCTCATCCAGGCAGCCTACTTCGTGGTGGCCATCCTCTTCATCGTGGGGCTTAAGCGCATGGCCCACCCCACCACCGCCAAAAGCGGCATCGTCTGGGCGGGATGGGGCATGGTGCTGGCCGTCTTGGCCACCTTCTTCTGGCCGGAGATGGGCAACTTCGGCCTCATGCTCCTGGCCTTGGCGCTGGGCTCGGTGGTGGCCTGGTGGGCGGCGGTGAAGGTGGCCATGACGGACATGCCCCAGATGGTGGCCATCTACAACGGCATGGGCGGGGGTGCCGCCGCCACCATCGCCGCGGTGGAGCTTCTCAAGGGGGCCTTTGAGAGCCCGGGGCTCATGGCCTTGGCCATCCTGGGCGGGCTCATCGGCTCGGTGGCCTTCACGGGAAGCCTCATCGCCTTCGCCAAGCTTCAGGGCATCATGCGAAGCCGCCCCATCCTCTTCCCAGGGCAGAAGGCGGTGAACGCCCTGGTCCTTCTGTTCACGGTGGTCTTGGGCTTTTCCCTCCTCTGGAACGACCCTACCCTTAGCATCGTCCTCTTCTTCCTCCTCGCCCTTCTTTTCGGCGTGCTCATGACGCTTCCCATCGGCGGCGGGGACATGCCCGTGGCCATCTCCTTCTACAACGCCTTTACCGGCATGGCCGTGGGCTTTGAGGGCTTCGCCGTGGGCAACCCGGCCCTGATGGTGGCCGGCACCCTGGTGGGGGCGGCGGGTACCCTCCTCACCGTGCTCATGGCCCGGGCCATGAACCGCTCGGTGTGGAGCGTGCTGGTGGGGGGCTTTGGCGTGGAGCAGGAGGCGGGGGAGGTCAAGGGAAGCCTGAAGCCCATTGACGTGGAGGACGCCGCCGTCATGCTGGCCTACGCCAACAAGGTGGTCTTCGTGCCCGGGTACGGCATGGCCCTCTCCCAGGCCCAGCACAAGGTGAAGGAGCTCGCCGACCTCTTGGAAAGCCGGGGCGTGGAGGTGAAGTTCGCCATCCACCCCGTGGCGGGCCGGATGCCGGGGCACATGAACGTCCTCCTGGCGGAGGCGGGGGTGGACTACGATAAGCTCAAGGACCTGGAGGAGATCAACCCCGAGTTTCCCACCGTGGACGTGGCGGTGGTCATCGGGGCCAACGACGTGGTGAACCCCGCCGCCCGCCGCCCGGGGAGCCCCCTTTACGGCATGCCCATCCTGGACGTGGACAAGGCCAAGAACGTCATCGTCATCAAGCGGGGGCAGGGGAAGGGGTTCGCCGGGGTGGAAAACGAGCTCTTCTATGCCGATAACACCCGCATGCTCTACGGGGACGCCCAGCAGGTGCTAACGCACCTTACCCAGGCCCTGAAAAAGCTTTAGCCTTGCTCGGGCAGGTCCGCCCCGGGTAAGCCCCGGGGCGGGGTCTTTTAGGCCAAGAGGAGCACGGGGTTTTCCAGGTAAAGGGCTACCCTCTCCAGAAGCTTCCGGGCCACGGGGGCTTCCAGGCCCGAGGCGGCGAGGACCCCTTCCGGGGAGAGAAAGAGGCTTGGCCGGCCCGTGTGGACCTCCTCTTCCCCGACGAAGCAGAGGAGGCCCTCTCCCTCTTCGCCCCCTTCCTGGCGGAAAAGGGTGAGGAAGCCGCCTAGAGGCTTCACGCCCCAGACCCTTTCCCCTTCCACATGGCCCAGCAGGGCCCTCAAGGGAAGTTCCAGCTCCGCCAAGGCCCTTTCCGCACCCCTAAGGAGGAAGGGCAGGGGGTCTTGGGGTACCCCGTGGGCGCGGGCGAAGGCCTCGAGGGCCTTTTGCAGCTCGGTGGGGTCAAACCGGCGGCGGTGGACCCTGAGGAGGGCGGGCGTTGCCGGGATGGGGGCCGCCGAGACGGCCCCGCTGGGCGCGGGGGTGGGGACGGGGGCCAGGGGAGGGGGTGCGGGTTCGGTGGGCGGTGGGGTGGTTTCCTCGGCCAGGAAGTCCTCCTCCAAAAGCGTTTCGGGGAGGGGTTCTTCCTCGGCCAGGAAGGTGGCCAGCTCTTCCTCTAGGGCGCTTGGGGTGCTCTCCGCCGGCTTTTCCTGGGAGGGTTCCTCGGCCAGGAGGGCGGCGAGCTCCTCGTCCAGGGGGCTTGGCTTAGGGGGTTCTAGGGTTTCCTCCGGGAGAAGGGCCAGGTCCTCTTCAGGAACAGGAGGCGGGGGTTCCTCTGCCAGGAGGGCCTCATCCTCCAGGTCCAGCTCCAGGTCCATCTCCTCCAGGACCGGCTCCAGCTCCAGGGCTTCCTCTTCCAGCTCTTCTAGCTGCACCGTGGGGGTTTTGGAAGGCTCGGGGAGGAGTTCCGAGAGGTCCACCCCTTCCCTCCCCAAGGCTTCTTGGGCCCGCTTTAGGTCCTCTTCCGGCAAGACGGGGGGCGGTTCTTCCGGCATGGGGGGCAGGTCCACTTCTCCCGCCATCACCTTGGCCAAGAAGGCCAGGATGTCCCGCTCCACGATGGTGCCGTCGGGGCCCGTGCCTTGGAGGCGGCGCCAGTCTATGCCGTTCTCCTCGGCGAGCCGCCTTGCCAGGGGCGTGATCTTGGGTTCTTCCATCTTGGCCCTATGATAGCAGGGTGGAGGCGCGTTTTGCCGAGCTTTTGGCGGGGTACTGCCTCGAGGCGGGCCCCGGCGAGACCGTTCTGGTGGAGGCGGAAACCCCGGCCCTTCCCCTCATCCCTCCCCTGAAGCGGGCCCTCCTCGCCCGGGGGGCCTACCCCCTGATCCGCCTGGTCTACCCCGGGGAGGAACGGGACTTCCTCCTCCATGGGGGGGTGTGGCTGGAGAGGATCCCCGAGGCCGAGTGGGCCCTCTACGAGAAGGCGGACAAGTTCTTGCGGATCCTTTCGGCGGAAAACCCCCTGGAGGGGGCCAGCCTGGACCCGGAGCTTGCCCTGCGCCAAAGGCGGGCCTGGCGGCCCTTGCAGGAGATCCGCCTGAGGAAGCGCTGGACCCTCACCCTCTACCCCACCGTGGGCTACGCCGTGGGGGCGGGGATGGGCACGGAGGAGTTTAGGGCTTACCTGGAGCGGGCCCTCTTCCTGGACCGGGAGGACCCCATCGCCGCCTGGAAAGCCCTTTCCCGCTTCCAGGAGGCCCTCATCCAGAGGCTTTCGCGGGGGAAGGAGCTCCGCATCCTGGCCCCGGGCACGGACCTAACCCTTTCCGTGGCGGGGAGGGTTTGGGTGAACTCCGACGGGAAGCGGAACATGCCCTCGGGGGAGGTCTTCACGGGTCCAGTGGAGGACAGCGCCCAAGGGGAGGTGCGCTTCAACCTCCCCGCCTTCGTGGGGGGCAGGCGGGTGGAAGGCGTCTACCTCCGCTTTGAGGGGGGAGAGGTGGTGGAGGCCCGGGCGGAGGTGGGGGAGGACTACCTGCTCCGCGCCCTGGCCACGGATGCGGGGGCGAGGCGGCTTGGGGAGGTGGGGATCGGCACCAACTTCGGCCTTACCCGGCCCACGGGCCTCATCCTCCTGGACGAGAAGATGGGGGGCACGGTCCACCTGGCCTTGGGCCAAAGCTACCCGGAAACGGGCGGGAAAAACCAAAGCGCCCTCCACTGGGACCTGGTGCTTTCCCTAAAGGAGGGAAAGCTCCTTCTAGATGGTGAGCCGCTTCTCTCCGAGGGCCGCTTCCTGGAGGGCTAGAGGTCCTTTCGTTCAAAGAGAAGGGCTGCCAGGAAGGCGAAGCCCAGGGTATAGATGAGGAGGAGGGAGAGCCCAAGCCCCGCCGCCTCGGGCCTTAGGTGGAGGTCCAGGTAGGTGGTGAGGAGGAAGGGCGTAAGGGCGGGAAAGGCCACGAGGAGGCGCATGAGGAGGAGGGTGGCCACCGCCGCCAGGGCGCTTGCCGTGGTGGAGAGGAAAAGGGTCCCGTAGAGGAGGGCCAGGGCGGCGAGGGGCACGAGCACCGCCCCCGCCAGGAGGTGCGCCCGCAAGAGCTCCTTTAGCGCCTCCCCGGGGGTGAGGAGCCCCACCCCGGCGAAGCCCCCTGCCCCCAGGCCCGTGCCGCCAAAAAAGGGGCCAAGCCCGTGGGGTAGGCCGGCAAGGAGGCTTCCGAGGAAGCTGGCCCCCAGGAGCACGAAAGGGTAAAGGAGCGTGGCGAAAAGCTTGCTTAAGAGGAGGAGGCTTCGGGGCAAGGGCCTTAGGAGGAGGGTTTTTAGGGTGCCCTGGGCCACCTCGCTTCCCAAGGACTCGCTCGCCGCCATGACCACCAGGAAGGGGAAGAGGAACTCCATCCCGGCGAGGAGGCTTAGGGACACCACCTGCCACCCCGAGGCTAGGACGAGGCCATAGACCTCCTTAAGCCCGGGGGCCAGGGCCCAGAGGAAGGGGAGGAGGAAGGCGAAAAGGAGCCCCAGGGCCACGGAACGCAAGCGGAAGAGCTTGTAAAGTTCAAAGACAAAGAGCCTAAGCATGCTTCACCCGCTCCTGGTAGTAGGTGAGGAGGTCAAACCGTTCGGGATAGAGGGCCTTTACCCGGTAGCCCTCTTGGAGGAGGGCTTGGAGCGCCGCTTCGGGGTTCCCCTCAAAGAGGATGGCCCCTCCCTGGAGCCGGGCCTGGGCCACCTGGGGAAGGGTTTTGAGGAGGGCCAGGGCCCCTTCCGGGGGGTGGGCCTCGAGGCGGTACACCTCCCGCCCATTTAGGGCCACCTCGTCCAAAAGCCTTCCCCCGCCCAGGATCCCCACCTTGTGGGCGTACTGGCTCACCTCCTGCAGGTGGTGGGTGGAGAGGAGGACCGCCACCCCTTCCCGGGAAAGCTCCCTTAAGAGCCCGTGGACCAGTTCCACCCCCTCGGGGTCCAGGCCGCTTGTGGGCTCGTCCAGGACCAGGACCTTGGGCCGGTGGAGGATGGCCGCCGCCAGGCCCAAGCGTTGCCTTTGGCCGAGGGAGTAACTCCCCACCTTCTGGTCCGCCACCGAAAGCAGCCTTAGGCGGGCCAGCACCTCGCCGATGCGGCTTTCCTCCCTAACCCCGGCCAAGTAGGCCTGCAAGCGGAGGTTTTCCCGCCCCGTGAGGTAAGGGTAGAAGGCCGCCGGGGCCTCCACCACCGCCCCCAGGTGGCGCCTGGCCGAGGGGCTCTGGTGCACGTCCTCCCCCAGGAGAAACGCCCGGCCTTCCGTGGGGAAGGCTAGGCCCGTCACCAGGCGGATCAAGGTGGTCTTGCCCGAGCCGTTGGGGCCTGCCAGGGCGTAGACCTCCCCTGGGGCCACCTGGAGGCTCACCCCTTGCAGCACGGGCTTGCGGCCGTAGCGTTTGCCCACGCCCTCTAGCCTCAGGGCTTCCATGGGTGCTATACTACCCAAGCCCCCGGTCCAGCGCGGCGGGCTGGGCGTGAACCGGGTCAGGTCCGGAAGGAAGCAGCCCTAAGCGCCCAGGTCCGGGTGCCGCTGGGTAGCCGGGGGCAGCTTATCCACAGGGTTATCCACAAGTCCTCCGCGCCCTTGGCCAGAGGGTCTTGTGCAAAAGCGCCCTTCCGAAGGGCGCTTTTCCTCATCCCTCCGGTCTCTTGGCCACCCTGGCGATACCCTTTTCCACAAGGCGGCGCACCTCTTCTGGGGTGAAGCCCGCCTCCAGGAGGACGGCCTCCGTGTGCTCCCCAAGGAGGGGCGGGGGCGAAGGGGGGCTTGCGGGGGTGCGGGAGAGGAAGCGCAAGGGGTTGGCCAGGGTGGGAAGCGTGCCCAACAGGGGGTGTTCCAGGCTCCAAACCGCTCCCCGCGCCTGGGCCTGGGGGTCCTGGAAGGCCTCGGCCAGGTCGTTCACCGGGGCGGCGGGGACGCCCACCGCTTGGAAAAGCTTAAGCCAGTGGGCCCTGGGCTTGGTCCTGAGAACTTGGGCGAGAGCCTCCACCACCTCTTCCCGGTGGGTTACCCGCTCGCGGTTGGTGGGGAAGCGCTCCCTTAGCTCGGGAAGCCCCAGGACCTGGCAGAGCCGGGCAAACTGCTCGTCGTTCCCCACGGCCAAGACGAGCCATCCGTCCTCCGCGGGGAAGGCCCCATAGGGAACGATCTGGGCGTGGGCGTTGCCGAGCCTCTTTGGGGGTTTCCCCGTGAGGAGGTAGCTTTGGCCCAGGTTGGCCAGGGCGAAAAGGCCCACGTCAAAGAGGGAGAGGTCTATGTGCTGGCCCAGGCCGCTTCGCTCCCTTTCCCAAAGGGCGGCGAGCACGGCTATGGCCCCCATCATCCCCGTCATCACGTCAATCCAGGCCACCCCCACCTTCATGGGGGGGCCTTGGGGCTCCCCGGTCACGGACATGATGCCGGTGTAGCCCTGAAGCGCGGCGTCGTAGCCGGGTTCCTTGGCCCTGGGGCCGGTGTGGCCGAAGCCGGTGAGGGAGAGGTAGACGAGGCGAGGGTTTATGGCACTAAGGCCGGCGTAGTCCAGGCCGTAGCGGGCCAGGTCCCCCGTCTTGAAGTTTTCCACCAGGACGTCGGCCTCCCTGGCCAGGCGCCGCACCGCCTCCTGGCCCTCGGGGTGCTTTAGGTCCAGGGCCACGCTCCTCTTGCCCCGGTTCACCGAGAGGAAGTAGGCGCTTTCCCCCTGGAGGAAGGGCGGGCCCCAGCCCCGGGTCTCGTCCCCCCAGGGGGGTTCCACCTTGACGACCTCCGCCCCCAGGTCCGCCAGGATCAGGGTGCAAAGGGGCCCCGCAAGCACGCGGGAAAGGTCCAGGACCTTGATGCCGGAAAGGGGTCCCATGGGGGCATCCTAACCCGTTATAGTGGGGGCGTGGGCCGCTTCCTCAAGCACCTTTTCGTCTTCGCCGTCCTCCTTTTCATCGCCCTCCCTTTCCTCTGGATGGCCTACGCCGCCTTCATGCCCAAGGAGGCGGTGTACTCGGGGGAGCTCTTCTCCCGGATGGGTTTCAGCCTGGAAAGCGTTCGGGCTCTCGCCAAGGAGGGCTTCTGGGACCGGCTTTTCTTCTCCTTAGGCCTTTCGTCGGGCGTGGTGGCCCTGCAGCTTTTCACGGCGCTTCTCGCCGCTTATGCCCTGAGGGCGGGGCTTGGGCTTCTGCCCTTTTACCTCTTCCTCATGGCGGTGCCGGCAGAGCTCCTCTTGGTGCCGCTTTACGGCATTTTAAAGGGGTTTGGCCTTCTGGACACCTTCTGGGCCTTGGTCTTGCCCTTTGCCGCCAGCCCCTTTGTCATCTATTTGGTCTACCAGGCCATGCGGGGCGTGCCGGAGGAGCTTTTGGAGGCGGCCAGGCTGGATGGGGCGGGGCATCGGGTGCTCCTTTTCCGCATCCTTTTCCCCTTGGTCCGGCCCACCTTGGTGGCGGCGGGGGTGCTTTCCTTCGCCGCCCACTGGAACCTGGTACTCTACCCCAGGGTGGTGGTGTCGGACCCGGGGCTTTGGACGTTGCAGACCTGGCTCACCGACCTGCAGCGCAAGTACCCCACGGACTGGGGCCTGCTCTCGGCGGCGGCCCTTTTTAGCGTTTTGCCCATCGCCCTCCTGTACCTCCTCTTTGAACGGCGGGTGGTGGCCACCTTTGAGGAGGGGCTGAAGGGCTAGGGTCTACAGCTCCTTCATGGCAAACCGCTCCCGAAGGGCTTTGAGCCGCTCCCGCACCCTTGCTTCCCAGCCCTCCCCCGTGGCCTCAAAGAGGCGGAGGTCCTCGAGGCCCTCCGGCAGGTACCGCTGGGCGAAGCTCCCCTCCTGGTCCTCGTGGTAGTAGGCGTAGCCCCGGCCGTGGCCTAAGGCCCGGGCGAGGGCGGTGGGGGCGTTCCTAAGGTTGAGGGGCACGGGAGCCTCGGGGTGGGCCTGGGCTATCTCCTCCGCCCTTTGCCAGGCGGTGTAGAGGCTATTGGACTTGGGGGCCAGGGCCAGGTACACCGCCGCCTCCACCAGGGCGAGCTCCCCTTCCGGGCTCCCCAAGGCCTCGTAGGCCTCCAGGGCTGCCACCGCCAAGCGGAGGGCCAAGGGGTCGGCGAGGCCCACGTCCTCCACCGCCACCCGGATGAGGCGGCGGGCGACGTAGCGGGGGTCCGCCCCGCCCTTGAGAAGCCTTGCCAGGTAGTAGAGGGCGGCGTCCACGTGGCAGCCCCTAAGGCTCTTGTGCAGGGCGGAGATGAGGTCGTAAAACCGGTCCCCTTGGCGGTCCATGGCGAAGCGCTCCGCCCCCAGGGCTTCCCGCACGCTTTCCCGGCTCACCTCGCCGAAGGCGGCGGCGAGCTCTAGGGTGTTCAGGGCGAAACGGGCATCCCCTTGGGCCGCCTGGGCGAGGAGCTTTAGGGCCTCTTCCTCGTAAGGGATGCCGGGGAGGCCCCGGGGGTCCCTTAGGGCCCGCTGGAGGAGGGCGAGGAGGTCCTCCTCGGAAAGGGGGCGTACGGGGAGGAGGCGGAGGCGGGAGCGCAGGGCGGGGGTGAGGAGGAAGGCGGGGTTTTCCGCCGTGGCCCCGATGAGGGTGAGGAGGCCGGACTCCAGGTGGGGCAGAAGGGCGTCCTGCTGGGCCTTGTTGAAGCGGTGGATTTCGTCTAGGAAGAGCACGAGCCCCCCTGCCTCCCGTGCCCTTTCCACCGCCTGCCGCACCTCTTTGAGCCCCGCCTCCACGGCGGAAAGCCATAGGAAGGGTTTGCCCACGCCCTCCGCTAGGAGCCGGGCCAGGGTGGTCTTGCCCGTGCCCGGGGGGCCGAAGAGGACCATGGGGCTCAAGCGCTTGGCCTCCAGCATCCGCCTTAGGAGGCCCCTTTCCCCCGTGAGGTGGGGCTGGCCCAGGACCTCGTCCAGGTTTCTCGGCCGTAGGCGCTCCGCCAAGGGTTCCACCTTTCCATGCTAAGGCGGGCGTAAGGGGGAGCATGGTAGCCTTGGAGGGAGCATGCGCTGGCTTTTTTTGCTCCCTTGGCTTCTCTTCCTCCTGGGCCTTTTGCCCCTGGCCCAAGGGGAAGCCTTAGGCCAGGTGGAAAAGGGGCTTTCCCTTTTCGTGGCAGCCCTTCTCCTGGCGGCGGTGGCGAGCCTTTACTCCCGGTTTCCCGTGGGCTTTCGCGTGCAGCTCGCCTTGGTGCTGGGGCTTGGGTTTTTGGCCTTGACCCTGGCCCTGGAGAGCGCCTTGGCCTTCACCGGGCGGGAGGGGTCCTTCTACACCGCCATGGCCGGGGTCTTAGGGGCGGCGGCTTTGGGGGCGGCCTTCTTCCTGGGCACGGGGCGGGAGGCTCCCCTCCTCCCCGCCTTGGAAGGGGTGGGGACGCGGGAGGACCTCCTGCGCCTGGCTGGGGCCCTGGAGGGGCTAGCCCTTAGGCGGGAGCTCATCCTGGTCTACCTCGCTGCTCCCTTACCCCCCGAGCGCTTGGCAAAGGAGCTTCGCCGGGGGGATCTAGCCTTCCTGTTGGAAGGCGGGTACCTTCTGGTCCTTCAGGGAAGCCGACCGGAGGACGCCGCTGGGCTTATCAGGCGCCTCAAAGAACGCTTCCCCCTGGCCGCCTACGCCGTGGAGCGCTGGCGGGGAGGGAGTTTGGAACGGGTTCTCGCCCGCCTCGAGGCGGAAACCCTCCTCCAGACCTAGGCCTTTTGGTGTAGCCCCTGAGGGGCTACACCGCTTTGGGGTGTACGGGTTTTTTCTTTAGCCCAAGCCCTCACGCCGGGCAGGAGGCTACCTTGGAGGCTAAGGAGGTCAGCCATGGAGCAGGCCAAGGAGATTAGCCAAGCGTGGCAGGAGGCCTTGGAAACCTACGGGGAGCGGGACGAGGAGTAAAGCTTGGGGAAGCCAAAGGGGGGCTTTAGCCCCCTTTCGCTACTTCACCAGGCGCTTGCGCTTGGCCGGGTCCAAAACCTGTTTCCGCAAGCGCAGGCTTTGGGGCGTGACCTCCAAGAGCTCGTCTTCGGCCAGGAACTCCAGGGCCTCCTCCAGCGAGAGCTTCCTGGGCGGGATGAGGCGGATGTTCTCGTCGGAGCCTGCGGCCCGGATGTTGGTGAGCTTCTTGGCGGTGGTGACGTTCACCTCCAGGTCGTTTTCCCGCACGTGCTCCCCCACGATCATGCCCACGTAGACCTCGGTCCCGGGCTCAATGAAAAACTGCACCCTTTCCTGCAGGCGGTGGAGGCTATACGGGGTGGCCACCCCGGCCTCCATGGCCACGGCGCTCCCCGTGGTGCGGGTGGGGATGGGGCCAGCCTCGGGGCCGTAGCCGTGGAAGGTGTGGCTTAGGATCCCTTCTCCTCCGGTGAGGGAAAGGAACAGGCTACGGAAGCCGAAGAGGGCCCGGGCGGGGAGGACGAACTCCGCCCGCACCCTTTCTCCCCCCTCCATGTGCACCATCTCCGCCCGCCTGGTTCCTAGGGCCTCCATGACCGCTCCGAAGCGCTCTTTAGGGGCTTCCACCACCAGAAGCTCGTAGGGCTCGAGGCCATCCTTGAGGAGGACCCGGGGCTGGCCCACGCTGAACTCGTAGCCCTCCCGGCGCATGGTTTCCAAGAGGATGGCCAGGTGAAGCTCCCCGCGGCCCCTCAGCTCAAACACCTCGGGGGCCACCTCCAAGACCTGTAGGGCCACGTTGGTGCGAAGCTCCCGCTCTAGGCGCTCCTTGAGCTTCTGCCCCGTGACGTACTTCCCCTCCCTTCCGGCGAAGGGGGAGGTGTTGGGGGTGAGGGTGAGGGCCACGGTGGGTTCGTCCACCGCCAGGCGGGGCAGGGGCTCGGGGGCCTCCGGGCTCGCCAGGGTGTCCCCGATCTCCGCCCCTTCCACCCCCGCCAGGGCCACGATGTCCCCGGGAAGGCTTTCCTCCACCTCCACCCGTTCCAGGCCCTGGTGGGTGTAGACCGCCGCCACCTTGGCCAGGGCCTGGTTCCCTTCCTTCAGGATGGCCACCGTTTCCCCCTTGCGCACCCGGCCCCGGGCCACCTTGCCCACGGCTACCCGGCCCAGGTAAGGGGAGTGGTCCAGGTTGGCCACCAGGAGTTGGAAAGGGCCTTCCGTCCAGCGGGGCGGGGGCACGTGGTCCAAGATGGTTTGGAAAAGCTCCGCCAGGTCCTCCCGGGGCTCGTCCCGCCAGGCCCTTCCCTCCCGGCCGATGGCGTAGAGGTAGGGGAAGTCCAGCTGCGCCTCGGAGGCGCCAAGCTCCACCATGAGGTCAAAGGTGAGGTTGAGGACCTCGTCGGGGCGGGCTTCCTTTTTGTCCACCTTGTTGAGGACCACGATGGGCTTGAGGCCGGCCTCGAGGGCCTTCCGGAGCACGAAGCGGGTCTGGGGCATGGGACCCTCGGCGGCGTCCACCAAGAGGAGCACCCCGTCCACCAGGGAAAGGGCCCGCTCCACCTCCCCGCCAAAGTCCGCGTGGCCCGGGGTATCCACGATGTTGACCTTCACCCCGTCCCAGACCACGGCGGTGTTCTTGGCCAGGATGGTGATCCCCCGCTCCCGCTCCAGGTCAAAGGAGTCCAGGATGCGCTCACCCTCCTCTTTCTTCAAGGCCTTGGCTTGGCGGAGCATGGCGTCCACCAAGGTGGTTTTGCCGTGGTCCACGTGGGCAATGATGGCAATGTTTCTAATCTCCATGGGCGCACCCAATCCCCCCACTCTACCACGGGGAGGCGCTTAGGATAAGGGCATGGTGGTGGCCACCTTTTCCCTGGTGGCCCGGGACCCTGAGACCGGGGATCTGGGCGTGGCCGTGGCCAGCAAGTTCCTGGCGGTGGGGGCCGTGGTGCCCTTCGCCAGGGCCCAGGTGGGGGCCATCGCCACCCAGTCCTACGCCAACCCCCGCTTCGGGTCCCAGGGCCTGGCCCTCTTGGCGGAGGGGGCGAGCCCGGAAGGGGTCCTGGAGGCCTTCCGCCGCACCGACCCCGACCTGGAAAGGCGGCAGTTCGGCCTGGTGAGCGCCAGGGGGGAGGCCCTGAGCTTCACCGGGGCCCTTTGCCACCCCTGGGCCGGGGGGGTGGTGGGGGAGGGCTTCGCCGCCCAGGGCAACCTCTTGGCGGGCCCCGAGGTGGTGGAGGCCATGGCGGAAACCTTCGCGCGGGAAAAGGCCCTTCCTTTCCCCGAAAGGCTCCTTCGGGCCCTCGAGGCGGCGGAGGCGGCCGGGGGGGATAGGCGGGGCCGGCAGTCCGCCGCCCTTCTGGTGGTGGGGGAGGGGAAGGGGTACGGGGGGCTTTGGGACCGCTATATAGACCTGCGGGTGGACGACCATCCCGAGCCCCTGGCGGAGCTTTCCCGCCTCCTTTCCCTCCACCGCCTCCTCTTTGAAAGCCCCAAGGCCAAGCGTCCCCTGAGGCCGGAGGAGGTGCGCTGGCTCCAAGGGGTGCTCTGGGGGCTTGGCCTCTACCCCGGGGAGGCCCACGGGGTCTTTGACCGGGCGACGGAGGAGGCCTTTTTGGCCCTTATCGGCATGGAGAACCTGGAGGAGCGCTACCAAGGGGGTCCCGAGGTGGACGAGGCCACCTTGGACTACCTCAAGGGGAGGTACGGGTGGAGCTAGGCGCCGGGGGCGTGGTCTTCAACGCTAAACGGGAGGTGCTTCTCCTACGGGACCGCATGGGCTTTTGGGTTTTCCCCAAGGGGCATATTGAGGCGGGGGAAAGCCTGGAGAGGGCAGCGGTGCGGGAGGTTCTGGAGGAAACCGGGGTCCAGGCGGTGGTCCTAGGCCCCCTCTACCCCACCCGCTATGTGAACGCCAAGGGGGTGGAACGGGAGGTCCACTGGTTCCTCATGCGGGGCGAAGGGGAGCCCCGGCTGGAAAGGGGCATGAGCGGGGTGGGTTGGTTCGCCCCCGAGGAGGCCCGGGCCCTCCTTTCCTTCCCCGAGGACCTGGGCCTTTTGGAGGTGGCCCTTGAGCGTTTACCGCTTTGAGGACAAGCTTCCCAAGGTCCACCCCACCGCCTTCCTAGCCCCCGGGGCCTATGTGGTGGGGGCGGTGGAGGTGGGAGAGGGGGCTTCCCTCTGGTTCGGCGCCGTGGCCCGGGGGGATTTGGAAAGGGTGGTGGTGGGCCCCGGCACCAACGTGCAGGACGGGGCCATCCTCCACGCCGACCCCGGCTTCCCCTGCCTCCTGGGGCCTTCCGTCACCGTGGGCCACCGGGCGGTGGTCCATGGGGCGGTGGTGGAGGAGGGGGCCCTGATCGGGATGGGGGCCATCGTCCTGAACGGGGCAAGGATTGGGAAAAACGCCGTGGTGGGCGCGGGGGCGGTGGTGCCGGCGGGGATGGAGGTGCCCGAGGGGATGCTGGCCCTGGGGGTGCCGGCCCGGGTGGTCCGCCCCGCAGAACCCCCCGGCAACGCCCCCCGGTACCAGGCCCTGGCCGAGCGCTACCGGAAGGGTCTTTTCCCCGTGGAGCCCCCCAGGCGCTACCGCCTCACCCTGAGGGGCCAGGACGCCCTTAACCCCTTTAGCGAGCTCCACCTGCGGCTCAAGCGGCAAAAGAGGGAGGCCCTGGAGGCCCTGCGCCAGGCGGCCCAGGGGTTTCCCCTAGCCCCGGAGGTGGCCTTGCCCCTGGTGGAGGAGGGCTTCCTTACGCCCGAGTGAGCCCGGGGCCACAGAAGGCGGGGGAAAAAGGGGGCACCATGGAGCGCAAGATGGTGGAGATTGAAGAAACCGGGCTTTCCTTTGAGACCGAGCTGGACCTGGACCGCCTCAAGGCCCTGGCGGCGGACTGGCTCCTGGCCATCGGCGAGGACCCGAACCGGGAGGGGCTTTTGAAGACCCCGGAGCGGGTGGCCAAGGCCTGGGCCTTCCTCACCCGGGGCTACCGCCAAGACCTCAAGGAAATCGTGAACGGGGCCATTTTCCAGGCGGAGGGGAGCGAGATGGTGGTGGTGAAAGGGATTGAGTTCTACTCCCTCTGCGAGCACCACCTCCTACCCTTTTTCGGCCAGGTGCACATCGGCTACATCCCCAACGGCAAGATCCTGGGCCTTTCCAAGTTCGCCCGCATCGTGGACCTCTTCGCCCGCCGGCTCCAGGTGCAAGAGCGCCTGGCGGTCCAGATCGCCGAGGCCATTCAGGAGGTCCTCGAGCCCCAGGGGGTGGGGGTGGTGGTGGAGGGGGTGCACCTGTGCATGATGATGCGGGGGGTGGAGAAGCAGCACTCCCGCACCGTCACCAGCGCCATGCTCGGCGTCTTCCGGGAAAGCCAGAAGACGCGGGAGGAGTTTTTGAGCCACCTCCGCTAGGCCCCTAGCGCCGCCAGAAGTGGCCGAAGAGGTTCAGAAGGAGGGTGAGGAGAAGGGAAAGCAGGAGGGCCGAGGTGATGGGGATGTACACCCTTAGGCCCTCCCGCTCTATGCGGAGGTCCCCCGGCAGGTGGCCGAACCAGGCGAAGAGCTTGGGGAAGTAGAGGAGAAGAAGCCCCAAGGCCACGAGGAAAAGCCCCAGGTAAACGAGCGCCTTACCCGCTTCCATCCCGCACCTCCAGGTAAGCGGTGAGGGCGGCCCCCAGAAGCCCCGCCTCTCCCCCAAGCCTGGCCTTGCGCAAGGGGGGTACCTCCCAGCCCGCCAGGTAGTGGCGGTAGGCGGACTGCAGGGCGTCCCAGTAGCCTTCCGGGGCGTTCAGGGCAAGTCCCCCGCCCACCACCACCGCCCCCGGGTCAAAGGCCTTGACCAGGCTGGCGAGGCCCAGGCCCACGTAACGGGCCGCCTGGAGGAGGATGCGCTGCGCCTTGGGGTCGCCTTCCTCAAAGAGGGCGAAGAGTTCCTGGTTGCTTAGGGGGCGGTGGTAGGCGTAGGCGGCTTCCCGTTCCAAAGCCCGCCCGGCGGCCAAGGCCTCCAAGCACCCTTCCAGCCCGCAGCCGCACACCGGTCCCCCCGGGAGGAGGGTGATGTGGCCGAGCTCCCCCCCTTGCCCCCTTTCCCCCCGCAGGACCCTCCCCTCGAGGACCACCCCGCCCCCGATGCCGGTGGAGACCGTGAGGAAGAGGGAGCTCCTCTCCCCTTTGGCCGCCCCCAGGTGGTGCTCGGCGAGGGCGGCGGCGTTGGCGTCGTTTTCCAGGTGGACGGGTTTGCCCGTGGCCTCCTCCAGGAGCTTCCGGATGGGGAAGTCCACGAGGCCGGGGATGTTGGGGGTAAAGCGGATTGTGCCTTGGCGGAAGTCCAAAGGCCCCGGGGTGCCGAGGCCGATGGCCACCCCCTTTTCCCCCGCCTCCGCTTCCGCCTGCCTTGCCGCCTCCGCCAGGGCCCGCACCACCGCCATCCCTCCTTCCTTGGGCGTGGGGAGGATGACCTTGGAGAGGAGCCTTTCCCCGTCAAACACCCCGGCGGCGATCTTGGTGCCGCCCAGGTCCAGGCCCACCACCCTCATGGCGCCTCCTCCGCCAGGATGGCCTCAGCCTCGCCCAAAAGGGCCTCGGGCACCCAGAGGGCCACGTCCCCCATGTAGGTGCCCAGGGCGGCCTCGGGAAGGCCGGAGAAGGGGGTTTCCAGGAGGACGGGGATGCCCCGGGCCTCGAGGCGGGCCTTGAGCCCCTCGGCCACGGGCCTGGGGGCGGAAAGGAGCCTGGCGTAAGGGGTTCCGGCTACCGTGCGGCGTTCCATAGGGCCTCCACGAGGCGGGCGTAGGCTTGGCTGGCGGCCTCCACTTGGGAGAGGAGGATGTGCTCCTTGGGGGTGTGGGCCAGGCTGGGGTCCCCCGGGCCCAGGCCCAGGACCGGGGCCCTAGCCCCCAGGTAGGGGGCGTCGGTGGTGAAGGGCCATAGGCCCGCCCGTTCCTGGCCTAGGGCCCTTAGGGCGGCCTGCAAGAGGGGGTGGTCCTCCGGCAGGCGGTAGGGGGGCCAGAGGGCGGGGATGGCCATCCGCACCTCCCCCGAGGCCCGCTCCTCCTCAGGGATGTAAATGGAGGCGGTGCCCAGGGCCTTGAGGCGCTCCAAAAGCCCGTCCAGCTCCGCCTCGGGCTCGTAGCGCACGTCCAGGTAAAGCCGCACCACCCCGGGGGTCTGGTTGGTGGCCCCGGGGTAGGTGTCCACCCGGGTGGGGGTGAGCTTGAGGCCCTGGGGCAAGGGGAGGTCCTTTAGGGCGAGGAGGTACTCCCCGAGGTCGTAAAGGGGGTTTTCCCCGGAGGCAAGGGCGGCGTGGGCCTCTTCCCCTTCAAAGTCCGCCCAGATCTCGGCCCGGCCCCGGTGCCCCCGCATGAGCCTCCCCCCGGAGGGCTCTCCCAGGATGAAGGCCAAAGGGCTAAGCCGCAGGGCGGCGTGGCGGCTTCCCAGGCCCCCCACCTCCTCCTGCACCACGGCGAGAAAGCGCACCCGTCCCCGCAAGGGCCTTTGGGAAAGGGCCTCCAAGGCCAGGAGCATGGCCACTAGGGCGCCTTTCATGTCCACGGCCCCCCGCCCGTAAAGCCTCTCCCCCACCACCGCCCCTTGGGGGTAGGGCCAGTGGGCCAAGTCGCCCACGGGCACCACGTCCATGTGTCCCGTGAGGACCACCTCGGGCTCCTTTTCCCCCAGGAGGGCCTCCACGTTCCCCGCCTCGTCCAGGGTGGCGGGAAGGCCTAGGGCCTTTAGGGCTTCCAGGAGAAGCCCCGCCACCTCCTCTTCCTTCCCCGGGAGGCTTTCCGCCTGGACGAGGCGGGAAAGGAGCCGAACCCAGTCCACGCCCCTATCCTACACCCCGGGAAAGCCCCGCCTGGTACAGGGCGATGGCGAGGGCCACGGAGGCGTTTAGGGACTCCGCCTCGGGCCGGATGGGGATGCGGAAAAGCTCGTCGCAGGTTTCCCGCACGAGCCGCCGCATCCCTTCCCCCTCGGAGCCCACCACCAGGGCCAGGGGCCTTTGGAAGTCTAGTTCCCTGGGCGTCTTTCCCCCCCGCAGGTCTAGCCCGTAAATCCAAAGCCCCCGTTCCTTGAGTTCCTTCAGGGTGCGGGGAAGGTTTTTCACCTTGACCACGGGAAGCTTGAGGGCGGCTCCGGCGCTCGCCTTGAGGGCCAGGGGGGAAAGGGGGGCGGCCCGCCTTTCCTCGGAGACCACCCCGTGGGCCCCCAGGGCCAGGGCGCTCCGGATCATGGCCCCATAGTTCCTGGGGTCGGTGATCCCGTCCAGGACCGCCAAAAGGGGAAGCTCGCCCCGGGCCTCCGCCAGGCGAAGGGCGTCCTCCAAGGTGGCGTGGGCGGGTACCTCCACCTCCGCCGCCAGGCCCTGGTGGTGGGTGGTGCGAAGGAGGGTGTCCAGCTCAATGCGGGGGACGAACTCAAAAGGGGCTCCAAGCCGTTCCAGTTCCCGGATGAGCCACGCCTCCACGCCCTTCGCCACCAAGACCTTTCGGGCGCGGCCTTCCCGGATGGCCTCAAGAACCGGGTTCCTCCCGTAGATCCACATGGTCCGAGTCTACGCCGTATGATGAGGGGGAAGGAGGCCTTATGTACAGGACCATCCTTATGCCCACGGACGGGAGTCCCTGCAGCTTCCAGGCCCTGGAGCACGGCCTTTCCTTGGCCAAGGCCTTGGGGGCCAAGGTCCACTTCCTCTACGTGTTGGAAAACCCCGCCCAGGCCATCTGGATCGCCCCTGAAAGCGTCCCCTATGGCCTTGAACTTTTGGAGGACCTGAAGAAGGCGGGGGAGGAGGCCATCCGGAAGGCCTTGGATCTGGCCCGGGAAAAGGGGGTGGAGGCCACGGGGGAGGTGAAGGAGGGTACCCCCATCCCCACCATCGTGGAGGCGGCCAAGGGCTTTGACCTTCTCGTCATGGGCACCCACGGGCGCACGGGGCTGGACAAGCTCCTTCTGGGCTCGGTGACGGAGGGGGTGCTCCACCGGGTTTCCGTGCCGGTTCTGGTGGTGCGTTGCCGCTAGATGCGCCTCCTTTCCGTCTTCGTTTCCTCGAGGCTATCCCCCAAGGATCCCCTGTACCCTAGGCTCGTGCGCTACGGGGAGGTGTTGGCCGAGGAGGGCTTTGGCCTGGCCTGCGGGGGCTACGGAGGGGGCATGGAGGCCCTGGCCCGGGGGGTGAGGGCCAAGGGGGGCTTGGTGGTGGGGGTCACGGCCCCCGCCCTCTTTCCCGAGCGGCAGGGCCCCAACGCCCACGTGGACCTGGAACTCCCCGCGGCCAGCCTTCCCGAGCGCATCGGCCGGCTTTTGGACCTGGGGGCGGGGTACTTGGCCCTGCCGGGTGGGGTGGGCACCCTGGCGGAGCTCGTCCTCGCCTGGAACCTCCTCTACCTCCGGCGGGGCTTGGGCCGGCCCTTGGCGGTGGACCCCTACTGGCTTGGCCTCCTCAAGGCGCACGGGGAGATCGCCCCGGAGGACCTCGCCCTCCTCCAGGTGGTGGCGGACGAGGAGGGGCTCCGCCGCTTTCTCAGGAGTCTATGAGCGAAACCCTGGTGGTCTACGTGCCCGACCTGGGCCAGGGGGCGAGCTTCTACCAGGCCCTGGGTCTGGCCCTGGAGGAGCTCGTGCCCGGGGAGGCGCTTTTGGTGCCGGGGGAAGGCCCCCTGCTCCTCCTCAGACCGGGTACGGGCGGGGTGGAGCGGGGCCCCAGCCGCCCAAGGCCCGAGGGGCAGGGCTTCGCCCGGCTCCGCTTGGAGGAGGGGCGGCTTTCGTTCCTGGTGGAAAGCCTTGCCCACGAGCGGCTTCGCCTCGCCAAGTACGGCCTGGCCTACCGGGAGGCGGGGGACCACCTCCTCCTCTTTGACCCCGGGGGGAACCCGGTGGTGGTGCGGGAGGGCTGATGCGGCTTTGGCTTTTGGACCTGGACGACACCCTCCTGGTGGACCACGGGGTGAGCCGGGAGGTGCTGGAGGCCCTGGGGGAGGAGGTGGGGGTAGAGGGCCTTTACGGGGCGGTGAAGGCGAAGGCCGAGGCCCTTTTCCGGGAGGCCCCCTTTTACCCGTGGGCGGAAAGGATCGGCCACTCGGCCCTCGAGGCCCTCTGGGCCCGGTACACCACTCCGGGCCTGGAGGCCTGGGCGGCCTGGGCCTGGCCCTTTCGGGAGCGGGTCTTCCAAGAGGCCCTGGCCGCCTTAGGGGGGCCAGTGAGGCGGGCCCGGGAGCTGGCGGAGGCCTTTTTTGGGAGGCGGCGCCAGTACCCCCTTTTCCCGGAGGTCCCGGAGTTCCTAAAGGCCCTTAAGGCAAAGGGGGCTACCCTGGTCCTCCTCACCAACGGCGTGCCCGACCTCCAGCGGGAGAAGCTCGTGGGTTCGGGGCTTAAAGAGGCCTTTGACCTCACCCTGGTCTCCGGGGAGGTGGGCCTTGGCAAGCCCGACCCTAGGCTTTTCCGCATGGCCCTCTGCGCTTTCGGCGTCCCCCCGGAGGAGGCGGTGATGGTGGGGGATAACCCGGAGCGGGATATCCGGGGGGCCTTGGCGGCCGGGATATACGCCGTCTTCGTGGACCGGGGCCACCGCTCCCCCGACCCCCGCTACCCCGCCCACCTGGAGGTGAAGGACCTTCGGGAGGCCTTGGCCCTCCTTTCGTGAGGCGCTTCACAGGGGCTTGGGGGGCTTTCCGGTAGACTCCCCCCATGCACGAGGTGCTCCTTTTCCTCCATAGCTGGGTACGCTGGCTGGTCCTCCTTTTCGGCCTTTGGGCCCTTTTCAGGCCTGAGCCTTGCCCGGGCGCCTTCTTCGCCCACGCCCTCACCCTACAGGTGGTCCTGGGGGTGCTTTTGGCCTTCGCAAGCCCCCTCTTCCAAGGCGCCCTGGCCAACCTGGAGGCGGTGATGGCGGCGGGGGGCGAGCCCCGCTACTTCGTGGCGGAGCACTGGGTGGGGGGGCTGGTGGCCTTGGGGCTAGCCCATGCGGGCCTTGCCCAGGCCCGAAGGGGAAAGCCTAGGGCGCGGCTCCTCTTCGCCCTGGCCTATCTGGTCCTCCTCCTTTCCATCCCCTGGTTCCGGCCCCTCCTCCGGCCCTAGGTAGGCCATGGCGGCGTAGCCCACCACCCGTTCCCGACCGCCCCCCGCCTCGGCGCTGGTGGCGTAGGCGAGGAGCCGGGGCCCCCACCCCCATCCCCGGGCCAGGTGGGTGAGGGAGGCCCAGGGGAGCCGGCCGCAGGCCTCCGACTGGGCCAGGCCTTCGGCGTCCAGGGCTAGGGCCCTTTCCAGGGTTTTCCCGTCCAGGGCCCGGGCCACGGGGTCGGGATGGTGGTGGGAGAGGTCGCTGCTCGCCACAAGGAGGTCTTCTCGCCCCACGTGGGGGCGGAGGGCCTCCGCCACCTCCTTGGGGTCCACGTCCCCGAAGAGGAGGGGGAGGATGGGGGTTTCGGGGAGGAGGCGCTGGAGGAAGGGGAGGAGGACCTCGAGGCTATGCTCCTCCCAAAAAGGCGCCTCGTAGGCCCAAAAGGGCTTGCCCAGGGCGAGGAGGCGTTCTACCCCCTCCCGGTCCACCGCCACCTCCCCCAAGGGGGTGGCCCAGGCCCGGTGGGGGAAGAGGGCCACGCCCCAAAAGGGCACGAAGTGGCTCGGCCCCAGGAGGAAGACCCGCCGCGCCCTTCCCCGCCAGGCGGCGAGGGGGCGGAAGCCTTCCGCCATGACCCGCCCCGCATACCGGTAGCCCGCATGGGGGGAGAGCACCCCCCGGGCCCGGGGTTCCGGCGGGGTGCGGGCCTGGGCCAGAAGGCCCTCCACCTCCCGGGCCAGGGCCTCCTTGTCCCCTGGGTAGAAGTACCCCGCCACCGCCGGCTTCCTCAGGCCCATACCCCGGGAATCCTCCGCCCACACCCCGGGCAGACCCCGGGGGTTTCCCAAAAGGCCTTCACGCGAAAGCCCCGCCGCCAAAGGAGAAGCCGTCCGCAGTCCGGGCAGCGGGTGGAGTTCCTTTCCTCGTCCAGCACGTTGCCCACGTAGACGAACCTTAGCCCCTCCTCCTTGGCGATCTCGTAGGCCCGCACCAGGGTGGCGTGCCCTGTGGGCTTCAGGTGGAGCATGCGGTAATCGGGGTGGGCGGCGGTGAGGTGCCAGGGGATCTCGGGGGAAAGCCCCTTGAGGAAGCGGGCCATGGCCCTAAGTTCCTCCTCGCCGTCGTTATACCCCTCCAGGAGGAGGGTGGTGACCTCCACCCAGACCCCGAGGCCCAAGAGGTACTCCAAGCTTTCCAGGACAGGCTTGAGCCGGGCCCCGCAGATCTCCCGGTAGAACCTTTCCGTGAAGCCCTTGAGGTCCACGTTGGCGGCGTCCAGGTAGGGCCGCATGTAGTCCCAGGCCTCTTTGGTCTCAAAGCCGCTCGTGACGAAGACGTTTTTCAGGCCCCGGGCCTTGGCCAGGCGGGCGGTATCGTGGGCGTACTCCACGAAGACCGCGGGCTCGTTGTAGGTGTAGGCGAGAAGCCGCACCCCCAGGGCCTCCGCCTCGGCCACGAGCCGCTCTGGGGGCCAGTCCTCCCCCACAAAGCGGTCCGGGAGGCCCTCCGGGCTTACCTGGAACTCCCGGAACTGGGAGATGGGCCAGTTCTGGCAGAAGGCGCAGAAGAGGTTGCACCCCACGGTGCCCACGGAGAGAATGCCTTCCCCGGGGTGGAAGTGGTAGAGGGGCTTCTTCTCCACCGGATCCAGGTGGACCGCGGCCGCCTTGCCGTAGGTGACCAGGTAGAGCCTCCCCCGGAGGTGCCGCCGCACCCCGCACTTGCCCGCGCCCCCTTTGGGGATGGCGCAGTAGTGGGCGCAGGCCCGGCACTGCACGTACCCTTTGGGCAAGGGGCGCTTTAGGTCCGCTTCCCGTAGCGTGGCGAGCGGCATTTCATAGGCTTCTTTTCCCAGAATAGCACGCCCTAAACTGGGAGGGTGCGGCCCTTTCCCCCAGAGGACGAGGCGGACTTCGCCCCCTTCTTCCCGGAGGAGGTCCTCGCCCGGGGCCTGGCCTATGCCCAGGAGGGGCGGGTAAGGCGGGTTTTCCGGGTGGGGGAGAGGCTTTTGGGCGAGGTGCAGGGCTCGGCCCCCTTGCCCTACCGGGTGGAGGTGGGGCCGGGCCTTTCCGGCCGGTGCGGCTGCCCCTATCCGGGCTTCCCCTGCAAGCATGCCGCCGCCCTCCTCTACGCCTACCTGGAGAGGCGGCCGGGGGACCTCGAGGCCCACCTTAAAGCCCTCTCCCCCGAGGAGGCGAAGCGGCTTCTCCTGCGCCTTTCCCGGGTGCCGGAGGTGGCCTTCCTCCTCAAGGAAATCCTGGCCCCCGAGGAGGCCTTCCGGGAGGGGCTTAGGCGGTTGCGCCAGGCCTTCCGCTTAGGGGGAGGGGAGGAGGCGGCCAAGGCCCTCCTCCTGCGGCTGGAGGAGGTGGGAAGGGAGGAGGTGGAGGCCCTGCTTGGGACCCTCCTGGAGGCCCCCTTTGACCCCGAGCCCTACCTGAAGGAGGCCCTCAAGCGCTACCAAGCCCTTTCGCCCAGGCCCTCCTTCCTCCTTGGGCTTTACCTCCGCCACCCCTCGGAGGCCCTGGGGGAGGCCTTCTTGCGGGCGGCGGAAGGAGCCCCCGAGGAGGCACTTTCCCTCCTCAAGGGGCAGGACCCCTCGGGCCTCAAGCGGGCGCTAAGGGCCGAGCTCCTCTTCCGCTTGGGCCGGGAGGAGGAGGCCCTTTTGGCCCTCAAGGAGGGGCTCGAGGGGGTGGAGGACTACCTCCTCCTGGTGGGGCGCCTTCTCCGCCTGGGCCGTCTGGAAGAGGCCCTCTTCTACGCCGAGGAGGCCCGGGACTGGTTCGGTAAAGACCCCAGGCTCCTTCCCCTTTTGGACCTCCTGGTGGCCCACCGGGGCCGGGTAGAGGACCACCGGGCACGCTTTTCCCTAAAGCCCAACCTGGAGGACTACCTGGCCCTAAAGGCCAAGCTGGGAAAGGCCTTTGCCGAGGAGAGGCCCGCCCTCCTCCGCCGGGTGCGCGACCCGGCCCTTCTCGCCCAGATCTACCTCCTGGAGGAGGACTGGAAGGCCTTGGACCGCCTCCTCCAGCGGGCCTCCCCGGAGGACTACCCGGCCCTGGCCGAGGCCCTTGCCTCCCGCCTCCCTGAGGAGGCCCTGAGGCTTTACCGGGAGGCGGCCTTCCGCCTGGCGGCGGCGGGGGGGCGGGCCCGTTACCGGGAGGTGGCGGCGCTTTTGCAAAGGGCTTCCCGCCTAGACCCTAAGGCGGCCCAGGCCATGGCCCTGGCCCTGGTCCAGGCCTACCCCCGGCGCCGCGCCCTGCGGGAGGCGCTTGACCCCCTTCTCGGGAAAGCCTCATGAGCTTGGGGGAGTATGGAGGGGTGGAGCGCTTTCCCTGGGTGGAGGTCTTCCGGGGGCTTGCCATCCTGGAGGTGGTCCTCCACCACCTCACGGGTCGTTTCTTGCGGGAGCTGGCCCCGGGAAGCCCGGAGTGGCTTTTCCTGGCGGCGGTGAACCGCACCCTGCACTTTGCCGTGCCCGCCTTCCTCTTCATGACCACCCTGGTCCTGGGGGCAGGGATGTTGCGGGATTTTCGCCTGGGCCGCTACCTTTCCAACCGCGCCCTGCGCCTCCTTTGGCCGTACCTTCTTTGGAGCGGGATTTACCTTTTCTTCCGCTACTGGGACCATGGGATCTTCCAGCCCGAGCGGCTCCTACACCAGCTCCTTTGGGGCAAGGCTTACTTCCACCTCTACTTCCTGGCGGTGGCCTTGCAGCTCACCTTGCTCTTGCCCGTCCTCCTTCCCCTCCTCAGGCGGCGCCCTCCGGGGGTTTTCTTCCTCCTCTTGGCCCTAGGGCTTACCCTTTTGGTCTACTTCCTGAACCGGCACCACCGCTTCCTGCCCTATCCTGGGAGTTTCGTCCTCTGGTACACGCCGGCCATCGCCTTGGGGCTTTACCTGGCGGCGCACCTGGACCGCCTTCCCCATACCTTGCGCCTGTGGCCCCTTTTTTCCCTCCTGGCGGGGATAGGCCTTGGGGGCTACCTGCCCCTGGCCTTGGAGGTTTTGCGGGGCCTATCCGTGAACACCTTCCACTACCAGGCCTTCCACTGGGCCTATACCACGGGGATGGCCTTCCTCCTCCTCGCTTTGGCCCACCGCTTGGCCCAGGGGCCCCTTAGGGCTCCCTTGGCCTTTTGGGGCCGGTATTCCTTGCAGATTTACCTTCTCCACCCCATGGTGGTGCGCCTTTTGGAGAGGTACCCGGGCTTTCCCGAGCCTTTGGGCTTCAAGCCGGCCTTCTTGATTTACCTCCTTTTGGCCCTGTTCCTTCCCCTTTTCCTGGCCCGTTTCCTCACCCGCTTGGGGGTTTCCCCCTTGGTGTTTGGGCGACGAGGCTTTGGGTGTGGCCTTTCCTTTTCCTGGGCCTTCTGGGGCTTGGGGCCTTAAGGCCTCCTGGGGGTTCCTTTCGCCTCGAGGGCCAAGGCCTCCGCTACGTCCGGGAAGGGGTTTCCCTCTACGCCGGCCTGTGCCGGCCTTCGGGGAAGGCCGAGGCGGCGGTCCTCCTGGTGCCCGGGGGGTTCGGTCCCCCCACGGAGGCCATGGAGGAGCGGTGCCGGCGCTATGCGGAAAAGGGCTTCTTAGCCATCGTGCCCCACCTGAGGGGTCGGGGGCAAAGCGGGGGCCGGGTTACGGGCTGCCTGGAGGAGGCGGCGGACCTTGCCCACCTGGCCCGCCTCCTGCCCCAGCTTGGGGTAAAGCGGCACGCCTACGCCGGCTACTCCCTGGGGGCCTGCGTGGCCCTAAGGGCCGCCGCTAGGGAGGGGGCTTCCAGGGGGGTGGCCTTCGTCATCGGCCCGGTGGATTTCGCCGAACAGGTGGCCCTCCTGCGCCAAAGCCGCCCAGAAGCCCTAAGGCGGTGGCGGGAGCTCTTTGGGGGCCTGCCCGAGGACTGCCCCGCCTGCTACGCCCAGCAAAGCCCCCTGCCGGAGGCGGCCCGCCTCCGAGCCCCCCTCCTCATCCTCCAGGGGGGCAATGACCCCCTCATCCCCCCCACCCAGGCCTGCTCGCTCCGGGACGTGCGGGAGGCCTCGGGCCGCCGGGTCTTCCAGGTGGCCCTGACCCGGGAGGGGATGCCCTGGACGGGCCCCCTTACCAAGGGACGGGCCTGCCTAAGGCCCACAGGCTTCGGACCCTTAGGGGAAGACCACCTGGTCCTTTTCCCCGACCTCCACCACGCCGTGGTGCCGGCCATGGAGGCTTTGGTGGAGCGCTTTTTAGTGGGTTGGCTAAAGCCTTGACAGGCCCAGGCCTTTGCCGCATAGTAAGGCTTGCGGCCATACCTTGGAGGGTTGGCCGAGCGGTTGAAGGCGGCGGTCTTGAAAACCGCTGTGGGCCTTGGGCCCACCGGGGGTTCGAATCCCTCACCCTCCGCCAAGAGCATGGAGAGGTGGCCGAGTGGTCTAAGGCGGCACCCTGCTAAGGTGTTGCACCGGGAAAACCGGTGCCGCGGGTTCGAATCCCGCCCTCTCCGCCAAGCTGGCCCGGCCTAAGGCCGGGCCTTGGTGTATGGTGCTTCCCCTTCCTCCCCTTAAGCCTTGCCGCTTCCTAAGGCGGAAAAACCGCTTCCTGGTGGAGGCGGACGTGGGGCCTTTGCACCTCCCCAACTCCGGGCGCATGGCGGAGCTTCTCCTCCCGGGGACGCCCTGTTACTACCACCCCAAGCCTACCCCCAAGACCCTAGGCCGGATGGTCCTGGTGGAGGCCCAGGGGGTTCTGGTGGGGGTGGATGCGGGCCTGGCGGGCCGCCTCCTGGAGCTCCTTTTGCGGGAAGGCCTCCTGGGCCCCGTGGAGGGGCTTAGGCGGGAGGTCCCTTTGGCTGGGGAGAGGCTAGACTTCTTCGCCCTTCTTGGGGGGAGGGAGGCCTACTTGGAGGCGAAAAACTGCAACCGGGTGGAGAAGGGCCTCGCCCTCTTCCCCGATGCCCCCACCGCCCGGGGGGCGCGGCACCTCAGGCTTCTCGCCGCCTTGGCCCGGGAGGGAAAGGGGGCCTACGCCCTCTGGTTCGTGCAGCACCCCCTGGCGGAGGCCTTCGCCCTGGACCCCGCCGATGGGGCCCTCTACCGGGCGGCCCAGGAGGCCCTGGAGACGGGGGTTGTCCTTAGGGCCTACCGGGTGCGGCCTACCCTGGCGGCCTTGGTGGTGGAGGGGGAGCTCCCTTGGGCCTCACCCCCCCAGGAGGATCTGGAAGGCCACCATGAGGGCCACGGCCAGGGTTAGGACCGTGGCCACCCCTTCCGCCTCCGCCTCCTTGAGGGCGTCGGGGAGGATTTCCGCCACCGCCATCCAGATCATGGCCCCGGCGGCGAAGCCAAGCCCCACGGGGAGGACCGGCCGGAAGGCCTCCACCAAGAGGAAGGCGGGCACGGCCATGAGGGGCTGGGGCAGGCTGGAGAAGACGCTCCAGAAGGCGGCCCCCAGGACGCTCACGCCCCGGGGAATGAGCACCAGGCTGATGGCGAGCCCCTCGGGGATGTTGTGGATGGCGATGGCCAAGGTGATGAAGACCCCCAAGGCCTCCCCACCCCCGAAGGCCACCCCTACCCCCACCCCCTCGGCGAAGGAGTGGAGGGTCATGATGCCCACGATCATGAGGGCCTTGCGGGCATCCAGGCCCTTGAGGTCTCCAAAGCTTACCTCGCGCCCTTCCAGATAGCGGTGGGATAGCAGGATGAAAACGAGCCCCAAGGCTACGCCCAAAAGGGTGCGGCCCAGGCTGTAGGCCACCCCCTCGTAGATGAGCCCGAAGCTGGCCGCCAGCATGAGCCCGGCTGCGGCAGCATTGGCCAGGCCCAGGTGGCGTTTGAGGATCTGCTTGGTGAAGAGAAAGGGCAGGGCTCCCAGGCCGGTGGCGATGGCAGTGAAGAGGGCATAGAAGAAGACGCTCCAGGGGGAGATGGGTAGGGCCTCCATACCGCATCTAGCTTACTGCAAGCGATTACTAATATCAATAAGCCAGTCCCGTACCGCCTCCGCCACCGCTTGCCGGTTCCGGTCTAGGAGGAGGTCGTGCCCGCTTTCCGGGAAGACCCGGTAGGCCTTCTCCGGGCTTCCCAAAAGCGCATGGTAGCGGCGTACCCCTTGGACCACCCGGTCCCGCCCTGCCTCCACCACCAGGGCAGGGGCCTTGACCCGGGGGAGGACCCCTGGGGTCAGGCGCATGAGGTGGAGGAGTTCCCCCACCGCCCGGGTGGGGAAGTAGGGGTAGTTGGGGTTTTGCTTCCTAAGGGCAGGGTCTTCCACGGAGTTGGGCCCGGGAAAGCGGGGGATGAGCCAGGCCAGGTAGGGGGCCAGGGGCGCCAAGGGGTTTTTCAGGGAAAAGGCGGGGGCCAGGGCCACCAGGGCCCTTGTGGGGTGGGCCGCCGCCAGGTGGGCGGCGAGGAGGGCCCCCATGGAAAGCCCCACCACCCCCCGGGGCTCGGGGAGGGCCAGATAGGCTTCCTCTGCGGTAGCTAGCCAGTCTTGCCAGCGCACCCTTAGGAGGTCCTCGGGCCGGGTGCCGTGGCCGGGCAGGGCGGGCTGGGCCACGGCGAAGCCCGCCTCCCGCAGTACCCCAGGCAAAGGCCCCAGGGTGAGGACGGGATGGGAGGTGAAGCCGTGCAGGAGAAGGAGGTGCATACTCCAGAATACCCCGCCTGGACGCCTCCAAGGTGGCATGGTAAAACGGGGGAGAATGCTTGAGGGTAACCTTGCGGAGTTCCCCTTTCCCTCCCTGGTGGGCGCCCTAATGAGCGCTGGGCGCACGGGGAGGCTTTGGGTGAGGTCTCCCCACCTCGAGGGGGAGGTTTATTTGCAGGGCGGCCAAGTGGTCCATGCCCGGGTCCAGGCTGGGGAAAAGGCCTTGGAAGGGGAGGAGGCTTTGGACCTCTTGGCGGGGCTCAAGCGGGCCCCTTTCCGCTTTGAGCCGGAAACCCTTCCCCCCCGCACCACCCTCCTGGGGGGACTGGCCGTCCCTGTCCGGCTGGCGGAGGCCCAGGCGGTGTGGCAGTCCCTAAGCCTCCCTTCGGACTGGGGGTATGTCCTCCGCCTACCCAGCCAAGGGGGAACGGCGGAACTCACCCCGGAGGCTTTAAAGGTCCTGGCCCAGGTGGAGGGGAAGCGCATCGCCGAGGTCCTGGCGGCCCCCGGGGTGTTGCGCCTTGCCCGCATCCTCCACACCCTCCTCGGGATGGGGGCTTTGGAGGCGGTGCCGGTGGTGGAGGTGGCCCCGGAGCACCTTTTGGTCCTGCCCATCTACGGTCCGGGGCACGGGATCGCCTACGTGGACGAGGCCCTTTATGCGGCGTGGGCCCGGGCCATCCGCCACGGGTTCCGCCTGCGGGTCACCCCCCCCGGGACCACCTTGGAGGTGCGGCCCAGGCCCAACATCCCCGGGCGGCTTGGGCTTTTGGAGGAGGACCTTAAGCGCCTGCGCCTCAGGCGCGGGGACAAGGTAGAAGCGGTGCCGGAGGTTTAGCCTATGGATATCCTGACCCTGAACGAGTATCTCAACCGCATCGTATACGGCTTCCCCATGAAACTGGTCTTTCTTCTCGTGGGGGCTTACCTGGTTATTTTCCAGATCCGCTGGTTTAGCGCCCCCTTCCGGATGATGCGGGTTTCCTTCAGCGAGACCTTCGGGGCCATCCGGGAAAGGGCGTACGGCTTCGGCGGCCAGATCACCCCCTTCCAGGCCACCATGGTGGCCCTTTCCGCCACGGTGGGGACCGGGCACCTCCTGGGGATGCTGGCGGCGGTTTTGGTGGGGGGCCCAGGGGCGGTCTTCTGGATGTGGGTGGGCTACTTCTTTGGCACGGGGAGCAAGTTCGCCGAGGCCACCTTGGCGGTCCACTACCGCCGCCGCTTCGCCGATGGCTCGGTATCCGGCGGGCCCATGTACTACCTTTCCCGGGGCTTGCCCCGCCTCCGCGTTTTGGGTTTCCTCTTTGCCCTTTTCGCCGCCGTGGCCGCTTTTGGCATCGGCAACCTGGCCCAGGCGGGGGCGGTGGGGGGAGCCTTGACTCCTTTGGGGGTGCCCCCAGCCCTGGTGGGGCTTGGCCTCGCCCTTCTGGTGGGGGTGGTGCTGGGTGGGGGGATTATGCGGGTGGCCCGCTTTGCCCAGGTGGTGGTGCCGTTGAAGCTCCTCCTCTTTTTGGTGGCGGTTTTGCCCCTTCTCGTCCTGTACGGCGGGGGTATCCCCGAGGCCTTGGCCCTGGTGTTCCAGGCGGCTTTTACCCCGGAGGCTGCTCTTGGAGGGGCAGCGGGGTATAGCCTCTACGCCGCCATCAACGCCGGGCTTGGCCGGGGTATCTTCGCCAACGAGGCGGGGCTGGGTTCGGCGGCCATCGCCCACGCCCAGGCCCAGGTGGACCACCCCGTGCGCCAGGGCTTCTGGGGGGTGACGGAGATGTTCGTGAGCTTCCTGGTCACGAGCCTCACCGCCCTCACCTTCATCGCCTCGGGGCTTTGGCGCCAGGGCGGAAGCGCCGCCGAGGCCGCCCAGGCCCTCTTCCAGGCCCATCCCCTGGGAGGGGCTATCCTAGCTGCCACCGTGGCGGTGTTCGCCCTTGGGACCATGGTCTCCTGGGGGTTTTACGGGGAAGAGGCGGCGGCGTACCTCCTCGGCGAGGGGGTGCGCTGGCCCTACCGCCTGACCTTTGCCGTCTTGGCCTTTGTGGGGCCCTTGGGGGGCCTCGAGGCCTTCCTGGCCATCTCCGACACCCTCAACGGCCTCATGGCCATCCCCAACCTCCTGGGGCTTGTCCTTTTGGGGCCTGTGGTGGCCCGCCTGGTCTACGGCTTCTTCCGGGGGGAGCCTTGGGTGCCGCCCCGCTAGCGGAAGAGCTCCCGGATGGCCTTTTCCAGCTCCTCCCCCGCCTTGCGGTCCAGGGTGAGCTTCACCTTGAGGGCCACGCGCAAGGCCTCCTCTTCCAGGGCCTCCCGGCTTTCGCAGGCTTGAAGCCGGGGGATGAAGGGGCCGGCCCGGGGGCCTAGACGGGCTTTGAGGAGGTCCACGAGCTTCCCGCAAAGCGCCTTGGGGCCCTCCACGGGGAGGATGAGGCCCCGCTTGAGGAGGCTCGCCAGGATGGCGTAGGCCTTTTCCCCTAAGCCGCTATCCCGCACCACCTCCTCCTCCGTGCGCCGGCCATCGCAGAGGGTATAGACCCGCCACTCCTCGGGGGAGGGCTTCCAATCGGCCTCAGGAGGGTTGGGGTTGCGGCGGAAGACCATGGCTACAAGGAGGCCACGATGGCGTCCACCAGGCGCAGGACCAGATAGACGAAGACCGCTCCCAAGAGGAGGACCAAGGAGAGGAGAAGGAGGAGGAGGCTAGCGGGCTCGCTCCAGGTGAGGAGGAGGATAGCGAGGTAGGCCAGGGCGAAGAAGGCGATGAGGAAGAGCATCTGCCCACCCCGTTCCCCCATCACCCCCCCGGGGATGGCCCGCTTGAGCCGGAGGCCGTAAAGGACGTTGTAGACCATGAGGAGAAGCCCTAGGAGAAGCAGGATTTTTGCCATAGCCCTATTCTACAACCTACCACTCCCGGATGGGCACGAGTTCGCCTCCCTCCACGTTTTTGCGCACGGGGCGGTAGCGGCGGTCAAACCAGATCTCCAAGACCGCCCGGTCCAGGCTTTGGGGAGCCACGATCTCCTTGCGCACGTAGTAGCCCTCCTCCGTGGGGCTAATCTCCATGCTCTTGGAAAGCCTGAGCTCCACCACCTCCCCGCTTTGGGTGCGCACCCGCACCCGGAAGGCCAAGGGGCCCTCCGGCTTCACGTGGGGGTCTTGGCGGAAGGGCCACATTACGCCTCCTTGAGGTCGGCCACCTTTGCCCCCGTGAGGGCCAGGAGCTCCTCGGGCGTGGCGCGGAAGAGGGCCCTTGGCGTGCCTGCCGCCGCCCAGACCTCTCCGTGGGCCAGAAGGTCCTGGTCCAAAAAGGCGGGCAGGGGGGTGGTGTGGCCCAGGGGGGGCACCCCTCCGATGGCGAAGCCCGTCAAGGCCCGCACCTCCTCCGGGGTGGCCCGGCGTAAGGGGTCCCCGGTCAAAGCCTCTGCCTTCCTCAGGTCCAGGCGGTTTTGGCCGCTCACCAGGAAGAGATAGGCCCCCTTTTCCCCCACGAAGACCAGGCTCTTCACGATCTGGCCCACCTTCGCCCCCACCGCCTCCGCCGCCTCTTGGGCGGTGCGGGTGGAGGCGGTGAGCTCCACCACCCTCAGGTGGCCAAAGCCCCGGGCTTCCAAGGCCTCCTGCACGCGCCGGGCGGAGGGGCTCATAGGGCGTAGAGGAGCTCGGCCAAAAGGGCGGTGCGCCGGGGGATTTCCGAGACCACCACGTACTCCGTCCGTTGGTGGGCGTCCCCGCCGAAAAGCCCCAGGCCGTCCAGGGTGGGGACCCCCAGGGCGGCGGTGAAGTTGCCGTCGGACCCCCCGCCCACCCGGCCCGGCTCCAGGCGGAGCCCTAAGGCCTCCCCGATGGCCTTGGCCTTGGCGAAGAGGGCGAGGCTCGCCTCGGTGGGCTCCATGGGGGGGCGGTTCAGGCCTCCTGAAAGTTCTAGCCGGGCCCCGGGGAGGACGGGGGTGAGGCCCCTAAGGGCCTCTTCCACCCGACGCACCTCCTCGAGGGTCCAGGCCCGGAGGTCCAACTCCACCCAGGCCTCTTCCGCCACCACGTTGCTCACCGTGCCCCCCCGGACCACGTTGGGGCCTAAGGTGGTGCCCTTCTCCCGGTCCTCCAGGGCCGCCACCTTCAGGATCTGGTGGGCCAGCTCCAGGATGGCGTTCACCCCCTTTTCCGGCTCCACCCCCTGGTGGGCGGCCTTGCCCCGGGCCTTCAGGCGGTACAGCCCCACCCCCTTGCGGGCCACCTTCAGGTCCCCCGTGGCCGTGGGGGGCTCTAGGACCAGGACGGCCCTCGCCTTCTTGGCCGCCGCCTCAATGAGGGGGCGGCTTTCCTTGGAGCCCGTTTCCTCGTCGGGGGTGAAGAGGATTTCCAAAGGGGGAAGCCTCCTCCCCGTGGCCTCGGCGTGGCGGAGGGCGTAGAGGAGGGCGATGATCCCCCCCTTCATGTCGTAGACCCCAGGGCCCACCGCCTTGTCCTTTTCCAGGTGGAAGGGCTCGGGGAAGCTCCCCTTGGGGTGGACGGTGTCGTAATGGCAAAGCACGAGGACGGGCGCCCCTTCCCCCTCCCGCCGCAGGAGGAGGACGGGCCCTGCGGGGGTGTCCTTGCGGGAGAGCCGCCCCTCCAGGGGCCCGAAGGCTTCTTCCAGGAAGGCGGCGGCTTCCTCCAGGCCTGCCCGGTCCCCCGAGGGGGATTCCCGGCGCACGAAGGCCTCGAGGTCCCTGAGGAACTCGGGGAGCTTGGCTTGCATCCAGGCCAGGGTTTCCATGCCCCCATTATGCCCCGGGGATATGGGGGAGATGTGTCCTTAGAAGGGCAGGGTGAGGGTGAAGGCGGCGGCGAAGCCTTCCCCCTCAGGCCTTAAGGTGAGGAGGAGGTCGGCGCGGAAGATGCCGTCTTGGCGGTTGCCCACCCGGGGCAGGCCCCGCTGGGCGTAGGGGGGCTGGGCGTAGACCTGGCGCTGGGCCTCCTCGGGGAAGAAGAGCTGGGTGGCGAAGCCCCTGCCTCCCGCCTCCACCCTTAGGTGCAGGTGGGGGGTGCGGCTTGGGTACCAGCCAGGGAAAAGGGTGAGGAAGGCCACTTCCCCCTTCTCGTCCGTGGCCTGCCATCCTCGGCAGAAGGTCCCGGGGGCGTTGACCCCGGAGTAGCGGCCCAGGGCGTCCGTGTGCCAGAGGTCCACCCGGGCCCCCCCCAGGGGACGGCAGGCGGCGTTTTGCACCTTGAGGGTGAGGCGCAAGGGAACGCCGGGAAGCCCTTCCCGCAGGTCCGATCTTTGGGGCACCTCCCGGAGGTAATAGGGGCCTTCCGTGAGGGCGGGGGTGGGGCGGCAGGCCCCCTGGGCCCGGGCCAAGGGGAGGAGGAAAAGGCCCATGAGCGCACGCCTTCGCATCACCGCCTCCTTAGGAGGAGGTCCACCTCTAGCCGGATGCGGTTCTCCACGCTGAGGAGGATGGGCACCCGGGGCTGGGTGAGGCGGAACCTCTCAAAGGGGAACTCCGTCTTCAAAAAGACCCTCACCTCCTGGCCCCGGAACTCCGCTTCCCCCTCCCAGACCGCCTCCGCCGTCACGTCCCGGAGGGTCAGGTCCCCCACCACCTGGATAGGGACCTTGCCGCTTTGGGGTAAGGGGTTGGGAAGGCCCTTCACCTCCTTGGGGCGGAAGGTGGCGGTGGGGAAGCGGCTCGTCTCCAGGGTGTTCTGCCTCAGGTAGTTGTCCCGGCGGGACTGGTCGCTCCTTAGCTCCCTCAGGTCCACCACGAACTCCCCGCTAATCCGCCCTCCCTGGAGGACCACCCGGCCCTCCACCGCCTTGGTGGTGCCCACGGCGTCGGCAACGCCCACCTGCAGAAGTTCCTCCTTCACCCGGTAACGGGCCTCCCCCGAGGCTACCTCAAAGGTTTGGGCCAGGGCTGGTACAAAAAGGGCCAAGCTCCACACAAGCCACCGCATCCCGTTCACCCCCTCGCTATAAAAAGCGTAGCTAGGGAGGGTTAGACCTAGGTTAGAGGGAAAGGATTTAGACTTGAGCCATGACCCGGGCCGTGCTCTTTGACGTGGGGAACACCCTGATCCTGGCAAGCCCCCGGTTTTGGCTCCTGCCCTTTTTGGAGGAGCGGGGCCTGAAGCCGAGGAAAGATCCCAAGGAAGCGGCCCTCGCCGCTTTCCGCTTCTACGAGGAGAACCACCTGGCGGCCAAAGACCTGCCCACGGCCCTCACCCTCTGGCGGGAGTTCCACCGGAGGCTTTTTGCGGGCATGGGCCTCGAGGCCGAGGCGGAGGCCCTTTCCCGGGAACTGGTGGAGAACTGGAAGAACCCCCGTTTCTGGCCCATCACCCCCGGGGCCCAGGAGGTCCTGGAGGTCTTGAGGGAGCGGGGCTATTCCCTGGCCGTGGTCTCCAACTGGGACGCCACCTTGCCGGAGATCCTGGAGGTGGTGGGGTTAAGGCCCTACTTCCAACACCTGGCGGTGAGCGCCCTTTCCGGGGTGGCCAAGCCCCATCCCAGGCTTTTCCAGGAGGCCCTGGAGGCCCTGGGCGTGGCCCCGGAGGAGGCGGTGCACGTGGGGGACTCGGAGGCGGACCTTTTGGGGGCGGAGGCCGCCCGGGTGAGGCCCCTCCTCTTTGACCCCTTGGGCCAAAACCCCAAGGCCCTCCACCCCTTGGAAAGGGTGCTAGACTTCCTCCCATGAGCGTGCGGGCGGCCATCTGGGGGGAGAAGCAGGAGGCCATAGAGGAAAGCCTCAAGGCGGTGGACGAGGACCTTTTCCGCTACATCCGCGACTTCGCCTACGAGGAGGTCCTGGCCCGGCCCGGGCTGGACCTGAAGACGCGGGAGCTCCTCGCCATCACCGCCCTCATCGCCTTGGGAAGCCCTAAGGAGCTCGCCACCCACCTGGAGGGCGCCCTGCGGGTGGGGGCCACGGAGGAGGAGGTGCGGGAGGCCATCCTCCAGTCGGCCCTCTTCCTGGGCTTCCCCCGGGCCCTGGCGGCCATGAGGCTTTTCCAGAAGGTGCGAAAAGGCCGTGGTGCTCCTCACGAGGGGGAAGGATAGGGCGCTTTTGGAAAGGCTGGCCGCCTGGGGGATCAGGGCGGCGGAAGTGGCCCTCCTGGAGCAGGTGGACCTCCCCGGCCTGGCCCGCCTGCCTGAGGCCCTGGGGGAGGGCTTTGACTGGGTGGCCGTCACCTCCAAGGAAGGGGCGCGGCGCCTCCTTGGCGCCTGGGAGCGGGCGGGAAGGCCCCCCCTAAGGGTGGCGGCGGTGGGGGAGGGGACGGGGGAGGTCCTGCGGCAAGGGGGGCTTCCCCCCGCCTTCCTCCCGGAAAGGGCCACGGCCAAGGACCTGGCCGAGGCCTTTCCGGAGGCGAAGCGGGTCCTCTTCGTGGCGGGGGACCTGGCGGGAGGGGAGCTGGAGCGGGGGCTTCGGGGGCGGGGGGTGGAGGTGGTGCGCCTCGAGGTCTACGCCACCCGGGAAAGGGCGCTCTCCCCAGCGGAGCGCCGCCTGCTGGAGGAGGCGGAGGTGGCGGCCTTCTTTAGCCCAAGCGGGGTGCGGGCCTACGCCCGCTGGACGGGGAGGCGGCCCAAGGCGGCCTGCATCGGTCCCGCCACGGCGGAGGCGGCGAGAGGGCTTGGCTTTGCCGTGTACGAGGCCCCGCGCCCGGGGCTCGAGGGGCTATGGGAGGCTATCCTTCGGGCCCTTTGAGGGACGGGTGTCCCTACCCGGCTTGGGTATACTGGCGGGAGGCTATGGCCCTGCCCCTCTACCTGGTGGGCCTTTCCCACAAGACCGCTCCCGTGGAGGTGCGGGAAAGGGCGGCCTTGGACCCGGCCGTGGCCCTTCCCGCCGCCCTCCGGCGCCTGGGCAAGGCGGTGGTGCTTTCCACCTGCAACCGCACGGAGATCTACGGGGTGGGTGCGCCCGAGGAGGCCAAGGCCCTCCTTCGGGAAAGGGGTGTGGAACCGCGGTACCTGTACGTGAAGGAGGGGATGGAGGTCCTCCGCCACCTCTTCCGCGTGGCCGCGGGGCTGGACTCCTTGGTGGTGGGGGAGGCGCAGATCCTCGGCCAGGTACGGGAAGCCCTTTTCCTGGCCAGGGCGCACAAGGCCACGGAAAGCCTTTTGGAAAAAGCCTTCCAGTCCGCCATCGCCCTGGGCAAGCGGGCCCGGAGCGAAACCGCCATCGGGGCTGGGGCGGTGAGCGTGGCCTACGCCGCCTTGGACCTGGCCCAGGCCGTCTATGGCGACCTCACGGGGCTCACCGTGGCGGTCCTGGGGGCGGGGGAGATGGCGGAGCTTTTCCTCACCCACCTCCGCGCCCACGGGGTGGGGCGGGTTTTGGTGGTGAACCGCACGGCGGAAAGGGCCAAGGCCTTGGCGGAGCGCTTGGGCGGGGAGGCCTTTGCCCTGGAAGCCCTGCCCCAGGTCCTGGCGGAGGCGGACCTGGTGGTGGCCTCGGCGGCCGCCCCCCACTACCTGGTGCGCCCCGAGGACCTGCCCCGGCGGGCCAAGCCCCTTTTCCTCATAGACATCGCCCTCCCGAGGAACATTGACCCCAGGGTGGGGCGGCTTCCCCACGCCTACCTCTACAACCTGGACGACCTGCAAAGGGTGGTGGAGAAAAACCTCAAGGCCCGCCTGGGCGAGGTGCCCAAGGTGGAGGCCCTGATAGAGAAGGCCCTGGGCGACTACCTGGAGTGGTACGCCGGCCACCGGGTGCGGGAGGCCATCCGGGCCCTGGAGGAGAGGCTTCTTAGGGAAGTGGCCAAGGAGTTTCCCCACGCCGACCCCCTCACCTGGCACAAGGAGGCGGGCCGCCGGGCCCACCCCTTGATCCTGGCCCTCAAGGCCCAGGCCCGGCCATGAGCCTGGCGAGCGTCCTGGCCTTTTTGGGCCTGGCCCTTTTGGCCTTGGGGTGGTTTTGGCCCCGGGGGCTTGGGCTTGGGGCTTGGCTTTACCTAGGGGCCGCCTTGGCCGATGCGCTATCTAAGGGGGTTTTTTCGGGGCCGGCCCAACCCGCCTTGGTCCTCGGGGGCCTTTTGGCCCTGCGGGGCGAGGCCCTCGCCCTTCGCCCTAAGCTTTCCTCTTTGCGCCGCTATCTCCTCGCCCTCGCCTTGGTCCTCGGCCTTTTCGCCCTAAAGGCCCTGCCCCACCCCCGGGGGGAGCTTCCCCTTTTCCTCACCCTCTTCCACGCCGGGGCCTTTTTGGTGGCCTACCTGGCCTTGGCCGTGGGGGTGGGGGCGGGGGTGATGTGCGCCCTGCAGGACCTGCGCCTGCGGGCGCACCCGGAGCGAGCCCTGGGGGCGCCTCCCCTTTGGAGCCTAAGGCGGCTTGAGCGGGGCTACCTGAGGGTGGGCTACGGGGCGGCCACCTTGGGCTTGGGAAGCGGCATGGCCTGGGCTTTTAGCTACTTCGGGAGCCCTTTGAGCTTAGATCCCAAGGAGGTTTCCGCCTTTTTGGGCTGGCTCCTTTTTACCCTTTACTTTCTCCTGGAAGACCGGCTTCGGGGCCGGGTGCGGGCGGGGCTTCTCCTCCTCGCCTACGCCCTTCTCCTCTTCGCCTTCCTGGGGGCGCCCTTCCTGGGGTCCCGGCACCCCTCGAGGCTCCCCCCTTAAATATAGCAAGCAACACTTGACAATCTATAAATCCCCGGTTTATCCTTTTGGCTAGGAGGTGAGCATGGGGCTAGGGCACTGGGACCGGGAGGCTCTCCTGGAACGCCACCGGGAGCGCCTTTGGGAGGCGGAGCGGGAGAGGCTTCTCCTTCCCCTGCGCCGTCCCTGGCGGGTGCGGCTTGCCCAGGCCCTTTGGCGCCTGGCCCAGGCCTTGGCGCCCGAGGTGCGGTGGGAGGTGGCCCGTGGAGGCTAAGCGGCGCATTCTGGAGAGGCTACGGGCAGGCGCCACCACCCCCGAGGAAGCCTGGGGGGGATGGGGCCTGGAGCTCCAGGTGGGCAGCCTGGAGGCGAGCCTTCCCGTGCGGGAGGGTGCCCACCGGCTTTGGGTGGGACTAGGCCACGCTAGGCTCCCTTTCCTCCCTGGCTCCAGCGTGGCAGCGGCCCAAGCCCAAGCGGGCCACGGGGCTTGGGAAGGGCATGGGCTTGGGGACGGCCGGGCCCACCTGGAGGCCCGGGTGCGGCTTGGCCATCGGGAACCTGGGACGAAGGAGGCGTGATGGAGGAGAAGCGGAGGGTTCTGGAGATGGTGAAGGCGGGGGAGATTGGGGTGGAGGAGGCCCTGGCCCTTCTAGAAGCCCTGGGGAATGGCCCCAAGGCCTCCTCCCCGGCCCGGCTTTTGCGGGTGCGGGTGGACGGCCACGACCACGGCAAGCCGGTGAAGGTGCACGTCAACCTTCCCCTGGCTTTGGCGGAGCTTTTGGAGAAGCTCCTGCCCGAGGAGACCCAGCTCACCCTGGGGCGCCAGGGGGTGAGCCTGAAGGAACTCCTGGCGGTGGTGGGCCAAGGGGTGCCGGAGGGAAAGCTGGTGGAGGTGGAGGCGGAGGAGGAGGGCAAGCCCGTGCGCATCCTGGTGGAGGTGGTTTGAAGGTTCCCCTTTCCGCCCTTCGCCCCCGTTTCCTTTACCTGGGGGTGTGGTGGGGGAAGGTGCCCCTGGGGCTCGTCCTGCCCCTCTGCGCCCTCGAGGGGCTCCTTCTGGGGGTCCTTTGGATGGAAAAGGGGCGGGCCCTCCGGGGCCAGCGCCCCCGCATCTCCCTTCCCCTGGGGGCGGTCTTTGCCCTGCGGGCGCTTCCGCCTGCGGTCTTCGTGGAGGTGGAGGCGGAGGGGGTGAAGGTAAAGGTGGGACTATGGTGATGCGACCGCTTCCCGTGCGTTGCCCGGTTTGCGAAAGCCCGTTGGCGGCGAAGGTCCTTTTCTGCCCTGCCTGCGCCACGGAGGTTTCGGGGCGCTTCGCCCTAAACGAGTTCGCCCTCCTTCCCAAGGAACACCTGGACTTCCTGCGGCTTTTCGTGAAGGCCCGGGGGAACCTCAAGGAGGTGGAGCGCCTCCTAGGGGTTTCCTACCCCACGGTGCGGGCCCGGTTGGACGCCCTCCTGCGGGCGTTGGGTTACGAGGACGAGGCGGAGCCGGAGGGTGCGGAGGCGGCGCGCCTGGAGGTCCTGGAGGCTTTGCGCAAGGGGGAGATCAGCGTGGAGGAGGCGGTGGCGCGCTTGCGGGGAGGGAAAAGCTGAAGGCCGTCCCCTTGCCCACCTCGCTTTCCACCCAGACCTCCCCCCCGTGGGCCTCGAGGATGGCCTTCACGATGGCAAGCCCAAGCCCAGAGCCTCCCCGTTCCCGGTCCCGGGCCTTATCCACCCGGTAGAAGCGCTCAAAGAGGTGGGGGAGGTGCTCCTCGGGGATGCCCTCCCCGTCGTCCTCCACCCGCACCACCACCTTGTCCTTAAGGTCAAAGGCCCTGAGCCAAACCTGCCGGGCCCCGGCCTTGAGGCTGTTGGACACCAGGTTGGCCAGGACCTGGTGGAGCCGGTCGGGGTCCCCCCGGACGTACACCTCCGGGGGGGCTTCCACCAGGATCTCCCCCTCAAAGCTCCTTTTGAACTCCTCCCGCACCTCCTCCAAGAGGTCCAGAACCCGCACGGGGATGGGCTCTATGCGCCAGCTTCCGCTTTGGGAAAGCTCCAATAGGTCGGAAACCAGCTTCCCCATGCGCTCGGCCTCCCGCCGGACGGTTTCCAGGCTTTCCCGCTGGACCTCGTTCAGGGGGGTGCGGCGGAGGAGGTAGCCCACGTGGCCCAGGATGGCGGTGATGGGGGTCCTGAGCTCGTGGGAGGCGTCTTGGAGGAAGCGGGTCTGGGCCTCAAAGGCCTTTTGCATGCGGGAGAGCATCCCGTTTAGGGCCTTGACCAGGGCCGCCACCTCGTCCTCCCCTTCGGGCTCGGGCAGGGGCTCGGGGCGCTCGGGCATGGCCTCGGCCTTCCGGGCTACCCACTCCAAGGGGGAAAGGGCCCGGGCCACCAGGTTCCGCGCCAGCAGGACGCTTAGGAGGAGCACCAAAAGGGCGGTGCCGGCGTAGATGCGGGTGAACTGGGTGAGGGTGGCCTCTATCCCTTCCGTGGGCCGTCCCACCAGGAGGAGGCCCTTCCACACCGTGCCGGCCACGTTCACCTCCACCCGGCGGGCGTAGACCAGGAGGGGAAGAGGCGTTCCTTCCCGGGGTAGCTCCACCCGGGCCCAGACCTCCCCCCGGGCCAGGAGGGCCCGGTAGTCCCCCTCCTTGAGGAGGAGGCGCCCGCTCCCCAATGCGGGGCTTTTCTGGAGGCTAATCCCCCCTTCCCGGGCCAGAAGGGCGGGGTCCTCCTCGGGGAGGAGCTGGAGTTCGGCGTAAAGGCCGGCGGGAAGGCCCGCCTCCAGGAGGGGCTGCCCCCCGAGGTTAAGGAGGCGCACCACCTGGTTGCTGGCCTCCAAAAGCTCTGCCCGGAGGCTTCGGTAGAGGAAGCTCCGCAAGACCCCTTCCAGGGCTACCCCGAGGACCACCAGGGTGACGAAAAGGAGGCCCGCCGTGAGGAGGGTGATGCGGGTGCGCAGGGTCATGGAAGGGGGGTTAGTCCTCCCTAAGGACGTACCCCACGCCCCGCACCGTGTGGATGAGGCGGCGCTCCCCCCCGGCCTCCAGCTTCTTGCGCAGGTAGCCGATGTACACGTCCACCACGTTGCTTCCCCCTTGGTAGCCCGGCCAGACCTTCTCCTCTATCTCGTAGCGGCTAAAGACCTTGCCGGGGTTCTTGGCGAGAAGCTCCAGAAGCTCAAACTCCTTGTTGGAAAGCTCAATGCGGCGGCCGCTCCGGAAAACCTCCCGCCCCTCCACGTTGATGATGAGGTCCGCCACCCGGATTTCCCCGGTGATGGCCGGGCTTACCCGGCGCAGGTGGGCCCGCACCCGGGCGAGGAGCTCTTCTATGGAAAAGGGCTTCACCAGGTAGTCGTCCGCCCCGGCGTCCAGGCCCTCCACCTTGTCCTCCACCCGGTCCTTGGCGGTGAGGATAAGGATGGGCACGTTGGAGGTCTTGCGGATGCGCTTGGCCACCTCAATCCCGTCCATCACGGGAAGCATCAGGTCCAGGATCACCAGGTTGGGGTTCACCTCGCGGAATCGGGAAAGGCCGGTGATGCCGTCGTGGGCCACCTCGGTGCGGTAGCCCTCCGCTTGGAGCTCTAACTCTATGAAGCGGGCGATGTCCTTCTCGTCCTCCACGATGAGGATTAGAGGGGCTTCCATACCCTCCAGGATACTCACTTTCTCATGAGAAAGCTAGGTGTAGAGGCTGAGGACCGCCAGGTACATGAAGAGGCTCCCCAAAAGCACCAAGAGGTGCCAAAGCCCATGGAAGCCCACCGCGTGCGGCCAGGGGTTGGGGTGCTTGCGCCAGTAGACCAAGGCCCCCAGGGTGTAGAAAGCCCCCGCCAGGGCCATAAAGGCGAAGGTGGAAAGGGGTAGGGCCAGGCGGGGGAGGAAGAGGACGGAAAGCCACCCGAGGCCCAAGTACGCCAAGGTGTAGAGCCAGCGGGGGGCCCTGAGGAAAAAGAGGCGGAAGCCCACGCCCAAAAGGGCAAGCCCCCAGACCAGGCCCAGGACCCATCCGGCGCCCTCCCGCATGCCTTCCAGGAGGAAAGGGGTGTAGCTTCCGGCGATGAAGAGGAAGATGGCGGCGTGGTCCAGCCGCCTTAGCCAGGCGAGGGCCCTTTCCCCCACCTTTAGGGCGTGGTAGAGGGCGCTGGCCCCAAACATCAGGGCCATGGTGAGGCCGAAGAGGAGGAGGCCACCCCAGGCCTCCTTGGGGGCTAGGAGGAGGAGGATTAGGGTTCCCATAAGGGCTAAGGGCACCCCCAAGGCGTGGCTTAGGGCGTTAAAGGGTTCGCGGACCATGCCCGAGCTTACCCCAAGCCCAGGCTCTTTTCCACCTCGGCCACCTTCCTCACCGTGCGCAAAAGGGCGTCGGGGTTGAGGCTAAGGGCGTCAATGCCCCGTTCCACCAGGAAGGCGGCGAACTCGGGGTAGTCGGAAGGGGCCTGGCCGCAGATGCTCACCGTTTTGCCCCGGGCGTGGGCCTTCTCTATGAGGAGGGCGCAGAGGGCCTTCACCGTTTCCCGCCTCTCGTCAAAGAGGTGGGCCACCCGCTCGGAGTCCCGGTCCAGGCCCAGGGCCAGTTGCGTGAGGTCGTTGCTGCCGATGGAGAAGCCGTCAAAGAGCTCGGCGAAGGCCTCGGCCTCGAGGACGTTGGAGGGGATCTCCGCCATCACGTAGACCCTAAGCCCCTCCTCCCCCCGCCTTAAGCCCCCTTCCGCCATGGCCTCCAACACCTTCGCCCCCTCTTCCGGGGTGCGGCAGAAGGGCACCATGACGTGGAGGTTTTTCAGGCCCATCTCCTCCCGCACCCGCTTCACGGCGGCCACCTCCAGAAGGAAGCCCTCCTTGTAGTCCGGGTGGTAGTAGCGGCTCGCTCCCCGCCAGCCCAGCATGGGGTTCTCCTCCTTGGGCTCAAAGAGGTGCCCCCCCACCAGGCGGGCGTACTCGTTGGTCTTGAAGTCGGAAAAGCGCAGGACCACAGGCCTCGGGTAGAAGGCGGCGGCGATGAGGCCGATGCCCTGGGCCAGGCGGTCCACAAAGTAGGCCCGCTTGTCGCCGTAGGCCTCGGTGAGGGCCTCCACTTCCCGCTGGAGGCTTGGGGGCAGGGTTTGGAAGCGGGTGAGGGCCAGGGGGTGGATGCGCACGTGGCTGGCGAAGATGAACTCCATCCGGGCAAGCCCCACGCCATCCGTGGGCAGGAGGCTCGCTTTCAGGGCCTCCTCCGGGGTGCCCACGTTGACCAGGATCTGGGTGCGGGTGCGGGGCAGGCTTTCTGGGTGGACCTCCTCCACCTCAAAGGGCAAGGCCCCCCGGTAGACCCGGCCCACCTCCCCCTCGGCGCAGGAGACGGTGACCTCCTCCCCCTCCGGGATAGCCCGCGTGGCCCCCACCGCCCCCACCACCGCCGGCACCCCCAGTTCCCGGGCCACGATGGCGGCGTGGGAGGTGCGCCCGCCCCTTTCCGTGACGATGGCCGCCGCCTTCTTCATGATGGGCTCCCAGTCGGGGTTGGTGGTTTCCGTGACCAAAACCTCACCCTCCTGGAAGCGGTCCATCTCCCTGGGGTCTTTGAGGATGCGGGCCCGCCCAGCGGCGATGGCCTCCCCCACCGCCAGGCCCTCCACCAGCACCTCTCCCCGGGCCAGGAGCCGAAAGACCTTAAGCACTGGGCTTTTTTGCGAATGCACGGTTTCGGGCCGGGCCTGGAGGATGAAAAGCTCCCCCGTGGGCCCGTCCTTGGCCCACTCAATGTCCATGGGGGTGGGGGCGCCCCGCTTCCTAGAGTAATGGTCCTCAATCTTCAAGGACCAATCGGCAAGCTGCAGGGCCTCCTCGTCCTTCAGGGCGAACTGGTGGCGCAGGTAAGGGGGGGTGGGGCGGTTTTTCAGGCGGCCTTCCTTGGGGTCAAAGGCCAGGGTGAGCTCCTTGGTCCCTAGGCGCTTGTACACGAGGGCCTTGTACCCCGCCCTTAAGGCCTCCTTGTGCACGTAGTACCCGTCCGGCACCACCCGCCCCTGGACGATGTTCTCCCCGAGGCCGTAGATGGCGGTGAGGTAGACGAAGCCCCGGTGGCCCGTGTCCGGGTCCAGGGTGAAGATGACCCCGCTGGCGGCGGTGTCCGCCCGCACCATGCGCTGGACCCCCACGGAAAGGGCCACCTTCAGGTGGTCAAAGCCCATGTGGGCCCGGTAGCTGATGGCCCGGGCGGTGAAGAGGCTGGCCATGGCCCGCTTCACGTGGAGGAGGAGGTCCTCTTCCCCTTGCACGTAGAGGTAGCTTTCCTGCTGCCCGGCAAAGCTCGCCGTGGGCAGGTCCTCGGCGGTGGCGCTGGAGCGTACGGCCACGGGGATCTCCTCCTCCCCCGCCTCCTCGGAAAGCTGGCGGTAGGCGGCAAGGATCTCCTCCTTTAGGTCCTTGGGGTACTCCCCTTTAAGGATCAGGTTGCGGAGGCGGCGGCTCGCCCCTTGGAGGGCCTTGGGGTCTTCCACGTCCAGGCCCTTTAGTTCCTGGGCGATGGCCTCCCTTAGGCCGTTATGCTCCAGAAAGTACCCGTAGGCCTCGCTGGTGGTGGCGAACCCCCCGGGCACCTTGACGCCCAAGGGGGAAAGCTCCCGGATCATCTCCCCCAAGGAGGCGTTCTTGCCGCCCACCAAGGGGACGTCCTCCAGGCCCACCTCGTGGAAGAACCGCACCCACCTCATGGCACCCCTCCTTTCCTCAAGACCTCCTTCAGCACCCCTTCGGCGCTTTCCCCCTCGTAAAGGGCCTCCTCCGTGAGGAAAAGGCGGTGGGGAAGGGCAAGGAAGGCGGCATCTTTGAGCTCCTTCCAGTCTACCAGGGGCTTGCCCCTGAGGTAGGCCAGGGCCTTGGCCAGGGCGAGCCAGGCCTTGGCCCCCCGGGGGGAAAGCCCCATGCGAAGCCGCTTGTCCTCCTGGGTGAGGAAGGCCACATGGGTGATGGCGAGAAGGGCCTCCTTGGCCACCCGCACCTCCATGGCCTCCCGTTGCGCCTGAAGGAAGTCCACGCCTTGGGGCTCGGGGGGTTGGGGTTCTTCCGTGAGGATCCTGAGCCACACCTCCCGCCTGGGGGGGCGGAAGGGGATTTTGGCGGTGAAGCGGTCCAGCTGGGCCTCGGGGAGGGGGTAGGTGCCCTCCAATTCCAGGGGGTTTTGCGTGGCGATGACGAAGAAGGGCTCGGGCAAGGGGTAGCGCACCCCGCCCGCGGTTATTTGGCGTTCCTGCATGGCCTCGAGGAGGGCCGACTGCACCTTGGGCGGGGCCCGGTTGATCTCGTCCGCCAACACCACCTGGGCGAAGATGGGGCCCTTAACGAACGCAAACCTTCCCTCCCGGAAAACCTCGCTCCCCGTGAGGTCCTGGGGAAGGAGGTCGGGGGTGAACTGGATGCGCTTGTAGGATAGGCCGCTTCCTTTGGCGAAGCTTTCCGCCAAAAGGGTCTTGCCCAGGCCTGGTACCCCTTCCAGAAGGGCGTGCCCGCGGGCCAGGAGGGTGGCCAAGAGGGCCTCCACGGCCTCCTCCTGGCCGAAGAGGGTCCCGTTCAGGGCTTCCTGGAGGCGCCTTAGGGCCTCCACCTACCCCTCCTGGGCCCGGCGCTCCTGGACGATCTTCTGCGCCAGGTGCGGGGGCACCTCGGCGTAGTGGCTGAACTCCAAGGTGTAGGCCCCCGCCCCCCCGGTGAGGCTCGGGAGGGTCTTGTAGTACTCCAGCACCTCGGCCAAGGGCACCTCGGCCCGCACGGCGCTCAGAGCGCCTTCCTGCTCCATGCCCAGAATGCGGCCCCGGCGGGCCTGGAGGTCGGAAAGGATGTCCCCCACCCGCTCCTGGGGGGCCAGGACCTTGATCTGGTAGATGGGCTCCAGGAGGACCGGGCTCGCCTCGGCCATGACCTTCTTGAAGGCCAGGCTGGCAGCGATCTGGAAGGCTAGGTCGGAGGAGTCCACCTCGTGGTAGGAGCCGTTGTAGACGATGGCCTTGAAGCCCATCACCGGGTAGCCCGCCAGGACCCCCTTCTTGGCGGCCTCGAGGATGCCCTCCTCAATGGCCTCCTGGTACTTGCTGGGGATGACCCCTCCCGTGATGCGCCACTCAAAGCTGTACTCGGGGGCGGGCTCCAGCCTAAGCCACACGTCCCCGTACTGGCCGTGCCCTCCGGTCTGCTTCTTGTACTTGCCCTGCCCCTCCGCCACCTTGCGGATGGTTTCCCGGTAGGGCACCTTGGGCACGGAAAACGCCACCTCCACCCCGTAGTCGGCAAGGCGCTCCTTGGCGGTGGTGAGGTGGAGCTCCCCATGCCCCCAAAGGAGGAACTCCCCGGTTTCCTCTTGCCTTTCCAACTTGAGGCTCGGGTCCTCCTCCAAGAGCTTCCTCAAAGCCTCCCCCAGCTTGGCCTCGTCCGTGCGCCCCTTGGGGTAAAGGGCCACGGGGACGTTGGGTTCGGGCAGGCGGGCGAAGGGCACGGCCTCGCTTTCCGGCTTCTCCCCTTGCCAGAGGATCATCCCCCGGTGGAGGGTTTCCGCCTTGGGCAGGCCCAGGATGTACCCCGCCTCCGCCTCTTCCACCTCCAAAAGGTCCTTGCCCATGGGCACGTAGAGGTGGGGGAGGCGCACCGTCCCCGCCTCGCTTTGCAGGGTGTCCCCGGGCTTCAGCCTTCCCCGGTAAAGGCGCACGTAGGCCACCTGGCCCATGAAGGGGTCCACCTGCACCTTGAAGACCTTGGCCAAGGGGGGGCCCTCCCCGAAGCGCTCCTCGGGGGAGGGGAGGGCTTCCAGGATCAGGTCCAGAAGGGGGAGGACGCCAATCCCCGTCTCCCCCGAGGCCAGGGCCACGGGGTAAAGGAGTCCCCGGCGCACCGCCTCGTGGAAGGCCTTTTCCAGGGCCTCTCCCGTGACCTCCTCTCCCTCCAGGTACTTTTCCAGGAGGCCCTCGTCCGTCTCCACAATGGCCTCCAGCACCTCCTGCCGAAAGCGCTCCGCCCGCTCCCTTTCCGCCTCGGGCAGGGGCACCTCCACCTCCTTGTTCCCCTCGAGGCGGTAGGCCTTGCCGTGGAAGACGTCAATGAGCCCCACCCAGCGCCCCCCTTCATAAAGGGGAAGGTCAATGGGGAGGATGGGCCCCAAGGTGGCCCTTAGATCCTCCAGGAGGGCGTAGTAGTCCCCGCCCTTGTCCAGCTTGGTCACCACCACCATCCGGGGCAGGCCCAGCCTTTCCGCCACGGTCCAGGCCCTTTCCGTGCCCACCTGGACCCCGCTTTCCGCGGACACCGCCACCAAGGCGGCGTCCGCCGCCTCCAAGGCCCCCCGGATCTCCCCCACGAAATCCCCGTACCCGGGGGCGTCCAGGAGGAAGATGCGGTGCTCCTTGTAGCGCAAGGGGGCCACCCCGGTGCGCACCGTGGTGCGGTGGAGCTTGGCCTCGGGGGTGTAGTCCGTGGTGGTGGTGCCCTCCTCCACCCGGCCCATCCGCTCCTTGGCGCCCGTGTGGTAGAGAAGGGCTTCCGTTAGGGTGGTCTTGCCGCTACCTGCGTGGCCCACCAGGGCTAGGGTACGGATCATGGTCCCTCCTTCTTGGTGCCCATAGTATAGGGCCAAGGAGGGGGCGATTGTCCCAAATCCTTTACGTGCCGAAAAAGCTCTTGGAGGAGACCCGGGCCCACCTGCAAAAGGAGGCCCCTCGGGAAGGGGTGGGGCTATGGGCGGGCCGGAGGGAGGTGGAAAGGGTCATCCCCCTCCCCAACGCCCACCCGAACCCCCTCACGGGCTACCTGGCGGAGCCCCTGGCCCTTCTCAGGACGCTTAAGGCCTTGGAGCAGGAGGGGCTTTCCCTCCTCGCCATCTACCACTCCCACCCCGCTGGCCCCGCCCTCCCAAGCCCAAGGGACATCAAGGAGGCCCGCTGGCGCGTGCCCTACGTCATCTTCGGCACGGATGGGGTACGGGCCTTCCTCCTCCCCGAGGGGGAGGAGGTGGCCCTGGCGGTCCTATAATCAGAGGCATGCGCACGGCGGAGATCCGCGAGAAGTACCTCTCCTTCTTTGAGGGCAAGGGCCACCTGCGCCTGCCCTCCTTCAGCCTCATCCCCGAGAACGACCCCTCCCTCCTCTTCACCTCGGCGGGCATGGCCCCCCTCAAACCCTACTTCCTTGGGGCCAAGCCCATCTTCGGGGGCAAGGAGTGGCGAAGGATCACCACCTGCCAGGAATGCCTCCGGGTAGGGGATATAGAGAACGTGGGCCGCACCTCCCGGCACAACACCTACTTTGAGATGCTGGGCAACTTCTCCTTCGGGGACTACTTCAAGAAGGAGGCCATCCTCTGGGCCTGGGAGTTCCTCACGGACCACCTGAAGCTGGACCCGGCCCGGCTCTGGGTTACGGTCTACCAGGACGACGACGAGGCCTACGCCATCTGGCGCGACCTCGTGGGGGTGCCGGAGGAAAGGATTGGCCGCTTCGGGGAGGACGAGAACTACTGGCCGGGGGGAGCCATCACCCACGGGCCCAACGGGCCTTCGGGCCCCTGCTCGGAGATCTTTTACGACCGGGGACCGGCCTTTGGCACCCCGGACGAGACCGGGCCCAACACGGGGAGCGGGGACCGGTTCGTGGAGATCTGGAACCTGGTCTTCACCCAGTACGACCGCCAAGGCCCCATCCCCGGCCCCGGCATCCTCAAGCCCCTGCCCCAGAAGAACATCGACACGGGGATGGGCCTTTACCGGGTGGCGGCCATCCTGCAGGACGTGGAGGACTTCTACCGCACGGACACCTTCTTCCCCCTCATTGAGCAGGTGGCCCTTTGGAGCGGTAAGCCCTACGAGGGCAAGGCAAGCGTGAGCCACCGGGTCATCGCCGACCACGTGCGGGCGGTGGTGGCGGCCTTGGCGGACGGGGTGACCTTTGCCAACACGGGCCGGGGCTACGTGATCCGCCGCCTCCTCCGCCGCGCCCTGAGGCACGGCTACCTCCTGGGCCTCAAAGGGCCTTTCCTCCACCGCCTGGCCCCCGTGGTGGCCGAGCTTTTGGGCGACTTCTACCCGGAGATGCGGGAGAACCTCCCCATGGTGGAGAAGCAGATCCGCCTTGAGGAGGAGCGCTTCCTGGAGACCCTGGAAGGGGGGTTGAAGCGCCTGGACGCCCTCCTCTCCGGCCTTAAGCCGGGGGAGGTGCTTCCCGGGCAGGAGGCGTTCCGCCTTTACGATACCTACGGCTTCCCCCTGGACCTCACGGTGGAGATCGCCGCCGAAAAGGGCTTTGGCGTGGATACCGAGGGCTTCCAGCAGGCCCTCGAGGCGCAACAGGAGCGCTCCCGGGCGGCCATGGCCTTTGAGCGGGAGATCTTCAAGAAGGGCGCCCAGGTGTTGGAGGAGCTCTACGCCGAGCGGGGGGCCACGGAGTTCTTGGGCTATGGGGCCCTCGAGGCCGAGGGGGAGGTGTTGGCCCTCCTGGCCGGGGACCAGAGCCTAGGGGAGGCGGGCCCCGGCACCGAGGTCCAGGTGGTCTTGGACAAGACCCCCTTCTACGCCGAGGGGGGCGGGCAGATTGGGGACTTCGGCCTCTTGGAGTGGCCGGGGGGCCGGGCGCGGGTGGAGACCACCCAAAAGACGGAAAGGGGCATCTTCCTCCACAAGGCCCGGGTGGAGGAGGGCGTCCTGCGGGTGGGGGAGCGGGTGCGGGCAGTGGTGGACCCGGGGCGGCGGGACACCGAGCGCCACCACACCGCCACCCACCTCCTCCACGCCGCCCTTCGCGCCGTCCTCGGCCCCCATGTGCGCCAGGCGGGGAGCCTGGTGGCCCCGGACCGCCTTCGCTTTGACTTCACCCACCCCGAGCCCCTGACCCCGGAGGAGCTGGAGCGGATTGAGCTCCTCGTCAACCGCTGGGTCATGGCGGACTTCCCCGTCACCTGGCGCTACATGCCCCTGGAGGAGGCGAAGAGGGAAGGGGCCATGGCCCTCTTCGGGGAGAAGTACGGGGAGGTGGTCCGGGTGGTGCGGGTGGAGGGGAGCCCCCTGCCGGGCCTGGAGTCCAAGGAGCTCTGCGGCGGCACCCACGTGCGCCGCACCGGGGAGATCGGGGCCTTCCTCATCCAGAAGGAGGAGGCGGTTTCCGCCGGGGTGCGCCGGATTGAAGCGGTGGCGGGGGAGGCGGCCATCCGCTTTGCCCGGGGCATCCTAAACCGCCAGCGGGCCCTCGCCGAAAGGCTTTCCGTGGGGGAAAGCGCCCTGGAGGAGCGCTTGGAGAAGCTCCTTTCCGAGCTCAAGGCCAAGGAGCGGGAGGTGGAAAGCCTTAAGGCGCGCCTGGTCCAGGCGGAGCTCAGGAAGGAGGTGGCCCTTTCCGAGAAGGGCGGCCTCCGCTACGCCGTGGTGGAGATGCCTGGGCTGGACGGGGAGGCCTTGCGCCAGGCGGCGGACGACCTGGTGGAGCGGGGGGCGGATGTGGCCCTGGTCCTCTCGGAGGGGCGTGCGGTCCTGAAGCTTTCCAAGAAGGCAAAGGAGAGGGGCCTCGAGGCGGGGAGCCTCTTCCGTGCCCTCACCGAGCGGGCGGGGGGCCGGGGGGGCGGCAAGGGGGCCTTGGCCCAGGGGGCGGGGCTGGACCCGGCGACGGCCAAGGAGGCCCTGCCCGGGCTTTTGCCCGTAGAATAGCCCCATGGGAACCGCGTTTGGCCTGTTGGCGGCCGCCCTCTCCTGGGGGCTTTTCGCCCTCACCTTTGCCCGCTACCAGAGGCGGCCTGCCCTGCACAACGCCCTTTATTCCCTAGGGCTTTTCCTCTTCGCCCTGGCGGTGACGGCGGAGCTTTGGGCGCGGCTTGTGGGGGCGTGGGACCCCGCCCTTTACCGCCTTTGGTACCTGGCCGGGGCCATGCACGGGGTGACCTTCCTGGGCCTAGGGAGCCTTGCCCTCCTCAACCCCAGGGCGGCCCGGGGGCTTCTCCTCCTCCTCAGCCCCTTGGTCCTCTACGGGCTTTGGCTGGTGGCCTCGGCCCCCCTGGACCTAAGCGCCCTTCCCAGCCCTTACGCCCCCTCGGGGAAGGCCTTCCCCGAGCCCAGCCTCACCTCCCCTAGGCTTTGGACCATCCCCTTTAACCTCCTGGGCACCCTTCTCATGGCCGGGGTGGCCCTCTACACCACCCTTCTCTTCTGGCGGCAAAACCCCTTGCGGGCCCAGGGCACGGCCCTCATCCTCGTGGCCGCTTTGGTGCTCGCCTCCACCAGCACCCTGAACCGGTTCGGGGTGGTGGGCCTGGAGGAGCTGGGCCGGGCCTTGGGGGTGGCCCTCCTCTACCTGGGGGTGGTCTTGGCGGACCGGAGCGCCTATGCGGGTGGGCGCGCTTGACGTGGGGGAGGCCCGCATCGGCCTGGCGGTGGGGGAGGAGGGAAGCCCTTTCGCCTTCGGCCGGGGGTACTTGGTGCGGAAGGGCCTCGAGGCCGACGTGGAGGCCCTTTTGGCCTTTGTGCGGCGGGAAGGGTTGGGCAAGCTGGTGGTGGGGCTTCCCCTGCGCACCGACCTTAAGGAGAGCGCCCAGGCCCAAAGGGTCCTTCCCCTGGTGGAGGCCTTGAGGGCCCGTGGGGTAGAGGTGGAACTCCTGGACGAGCGCTTCACCACCCAGCTCGCCCAGAGGCGGCTCGCCCACGCCCCCAAGCGGGTGCGGCGGGACAAGGGAAAGCTGGACGAGCTGGCCGCCGTGGCCCTATTGGAGGACTACCTTGCCCGAAGGCTCTAGGAAGTGGCTTTGGCGGGGGGTTTTGGCCCTCTTCCTCACCTTCGCCCTCCTCCTCGCCTACGCCCTTTGGCTTCTTGGGCCCACGGGGAAGAAGGCCTTGGTGCGCATCCCCCGAGGGGCCAAGGGGGCGGAGGTGGCGAGGCTTTTGGAGGAGGCGGGGCTTCTGCGCTCAGGGTATCTTTTCTCCGCTTACCTGCGCTTTTCCGGGCGGGAGAGGCGGCTCGTGCCGGGGGTGTACCGCCTCAAGGGGGAAGGGGCCTTCCGCCTCGCCCGCGCCCTCACCGGGGGGGAAAAGCCCTTGACCCTCACCCTCACCTTCCCCGAGGGGGAAAGGGCCAGGGACTATGCGGCCCGGCTTTCCCAGGCAGGCCTGGACGGGGAAGGCTTCCTCGGCCTCGTGGAAAACCCCGGGCCCCTAAAGCCCCCTTACGTGGAGGGGAAAACCCTGGAAGGCTTCCTCTTCCCCGCCACCTACACCTTTGACCTCCTCGCCCCCCCTGAGGAGGTGGTGCGGGCCATGCTCCGCCGCTTTGAGGCGGAGCTCACCCCGCCCGTGCGGGCCCTCCTGGCCGAGCGGGGGCTTTCCGTCCACGCCTGGGTGACCCTGGCCTCCATCGTCCAGGCGGAGGCGGGAAGCGAGGCGGAGATGCCCTACATCGCCGGGGTTTTCCTGAACCGCCTGGAAAGGGGGATGCCCCTTCAGGCGGACCCCACCGTGGCCTACGCCCTGGGCAAGCGCCTTCCCGAGCTTTCCCGAAGGGCGGGGGATTTCGCCGTGGACTCTCCCTACAACACCTACCGCTACGCTGGCCTTCCCCCTGGGCCCATCGGCAACCCGGGGCGGGCGGCCCTCCTGGCCGTCTTAAACCCCATCCGCCAGGACCCCAAGGGCCGGCCCTACCTCTACTTCTTCCACGCCCAGGGGAGGCTTTACCTCAACGCCGACTTTGCGGCCCACCTCCAGGACCTTGCCCGCTACCGCTACTCCTCCCCGTAGCGGAGAAGCCTAAGCTGGGCGTAGGCGAAAAGCAGGGTGAGGAGGAGGATGACCACGGTGACGGCGGCGGCGTAGCCTAGGCGGAAGTTCTCAAACCCCGCCTCGTAGAGGTAGTACCCCAGGACCCGGGTGGCTCCATAGGGCCCGCCCCGGGTGAGGAGGAAGACGGCGGCGTAGGACTGGAGGGAGAGGATGGTGCCCACCACCACCAAGAAGGCCACCGCCGGGCGCATGAGGGGAAGGACCACATAGCGCAACGCCTCCCACGGGCCTGCCCCGTCCACGTAGGCGGCCTCCAGGAGGGTTTTGGGGATGGCCTTGAGCCTTGCCGAGGCCACCAGGACCCCGTAGCCCAGGTGCCGCCAAAGGGTGAAGAGGACTACCATGGCGAGGGCCCAGAACCCCTCCCGGTCCCACGGGGGGATGGGGAGGAACTGGGCCAGGGCCCCGTACTCCGGGGTGAAGAGGGTGTACCAGGAGAGGGTGGCCCCGCCCAGGGTGACGAGCCCCGGCAGGAAGAGGAGGCTTTTGGCGAAGCGCTCATAGGGGGCCCCTTCCAAGGCCACGGCAAGCCCCAGGGATAGCCCCACAAAGAGGGGCAGGGCCAGGAGCATGAACTTGAGGGTTACCCAGAGGCTTCCCCAGAAGGCGGGGTCTAGGAGGAGGTCCCGGTAGTTTTTGAGCCCCACGGGTTTGGGCTCGGAAAGCCCCGACCACTCCCAGGTGGAAAAGCGGATTACGTCCAAAAAGGGGTAGAGGACGAAGACCCCTAAGGTCAGGAGAGCGGGGAGGGAGAAGAGGACCAGAGGCAGGCGGCGCACGCTAGAAGAGGTAGAGGAGGCTTAGGCGGAAGGGGAAGCGGTCGGAGGTGGCGGCCTCGAGGGCGATGGGCTCCAGGTAAAGCCTCAGCCCCAGGCCCCAGGCCAGGTGGAGCCCGCTTCCCGCCTGGTACCCGAGGCCCAGGGTGCCGGAAAGGGCCCCACCCGGAAGCTCCAGGCTCGCCACCGGCCCCACGTGGACCCCAAAGGGGTAACGGAGGTCCAGGCCGAGCCCCACGGAGGTGTAGAAGTCGGCAAGGACCAGGCCCGGGAAGAGGTTGGCCTTGAGGAGGGCGTGGAACTCGGGGTTTTGCGCAAGGAGGACCTCGGCGTCCAGCCCCGTGTCAATCCCCAAGGGGCTAATGGGGAGGAGGAGGCTTCCTTGCAGGTAGGCTCCCTTGTCCGGGGCGTAGCCCACGCCCAGGGTGTTTTCCGGGTAGGCCGGGGCCTGGGCCAAGGCCAGGCCCAGGAGGAGGAGCAAAGCCAGGGCGCGCTTCATATCCCCCCCATCCTACCAGGTAGCATGGGCCCATGCCGGTGGCTTTTTCCCTAGAGCCTTTGGAAGGATTTCTTCCCGCTAAGGCGGTGCCGCTTTTGGTCCTGGTGGGCCTCACCGGGGTGGGGAAGAGCACCTTGGTGGAGGCCCTTGGCCTTCCCCGGCTTCCCGACCGCAGGGAGCTCGTGGACCGGTATGTCCTTCCCCGCTACGGGGCCAAGCCCCCCATTCCCCGGGAGGAGCGCTTCCGCTACACCCGGCTTTTCCGCGAGGAGTTTCCGGGCGGGGTGGCGGAGGTCCTGGCGCGGGGGTATGTGGAGGCCAGGGGCCTCCTCCTCTTTGACGGCCTCAGGGGGGAGAAGGAGGTGGCCTTCGCCCTAGAGCACCTGCCCCGGGCCCACTTCGTGGTCCTCCACGCCCGGGAGGCCACCCGCCTCAAGCGCCTCCTTTCCCGCCAAGACGCCTTTGACCGGGTGGCCCTGAAGCCGGAGGAGTGGGCGGACCTCCAGGCCCTGGCCGAGGGGGTGCTTTCCCGGGAGGAGCTGGAGGAGGCCTTGGCCCTGGCCCCCCTGGAAGAGGTCCTCGCCAAGCTCAAGATTGTGGCGGAAGAGAAGAAAAACTACGACCCCGAAGGCCCCTTGCGCCTCCTCACGGGGCATCCCCGGGCCCTCCTCCTGGACACCGAGGCCCTCACCCCGGAAGCGGAGGTGGCAAGCGTCTTGGGCTTCCTACGGGAGAAAGGGCTTCTAGAATAGCGGGTATGGCGACCCTAAAGGACTTCCGCCTCATCCCCTTCCGCATCCCCCTCAAGGCCCCCTTGCGCTGGGGGAAGGCCTCCGAGCTCGCCGCTTTGGAGCACGCCCTTTTGGAGGTGGAGCTTTCCGATGGCTCCGTGGGCCGGGCGGAGGTGGCCATCCGGCCCACCATCTACGGGGAGACCTTGGGCAGCGTGGAGGCGGGGCTTCGCTACCTGGCCCCCCGCCTAAGGGGCCTCGAGGCGGACGACCAGGAGGCCATCCGGCAGGTGCTGGAGGCCTTCCCCTTCAACTTTGGCCTCAAGGGGGCCCTGGACACCGCCATCTGGGAGGCTTGGGCGCGGAGCGAGGGGGAGGAGCTCCACCAGGTCCTCAAGCCCGCCAAGCACCGGGTGCGGGTGGCCTACATCCTGGGCTTGGGCGGGGAAGAGGAGGTCTTGGAGGACGCCCGCCTGGCCTATGGGGCGGGGGTTAGGGTCTTCAAGGTCAAGGTGGGGCGGGACCTGGAGGAGGATACCCGGCGTATCCGCCGCCTGAAGGAGGCCTTCCCGGACGTGGACCTTTACGCCGACGCCAACGAGGCCCTTTCCCCCAAGGAGGCCGAGGGCTACCTGGAGGCCTGGAAGGCCCTGGGCCTCCGCTACGTGGAGGAACCCTTGCCCATAGAGGAGGTGGAGGCGAGGAGGCGGCTTAAGGAAAAGCGCATCCTCCCCCTCATCGCCGACGACTCGGCCATGACCCCCAGGGATCTCAGGCGGGAACTCCTCCTGGACACCTTTGACATCCTGAACCTAAAGCCCGCCCGCACCGGCGTCACCTGGACCCTGGAGATGCTCGCCTTGGCCCGGGAAAAGGGGAAGAAGGCCATGGTGGGAAGCCAGGCCCAAAGCAGCTTTGGCGCCTACCAATCCGCCCTCCTCGCCTTCCAGCAGGGGGTGACGGAGCCCTGCGAGCTCGCCTTCCACCTGAAGGCCGAAGGGGGCTTCTTCCCCTTCCCCGCCTTCCGGGAGGGGTGGCTTTATTGGGAGGACCTGGTGGAGGGCCGCTTGGACGAGGTGGCCTTCGCCCGGTATGCCCTAAAGGAGGTCTAGGGCTTCCCGGAAGTCCCGGAGCACCCCCTTGGCCCCCGCCTCCAGGAGGCTTTCCGCCCCGTGCCCCGTGAGGAGGGCGTAGGTGGGGATGCCGGCCCCCACGGCGCTCCTTACCCCAGAAGGGGAGTCCTCAAAGGCCAGGGCTTCCTCTGGGGCCACCCCCAGGCGCGCTAAGGCCACCCGGTAGGGGAGGGGGTCGGGCTTGCCCCGGCCCACCTCCTCCGCCAGGACCAGGAGGGGCGGCTTTAGGGAAAGGGCTTGGAGCACGTGGTGGGCGTTTTCCCTAGGGGCGTTGGTGACCACCCCCCAGAGGAGCCCTTGGGCCTCCGCTTTTTGGAGAAGGTTGCGAAGCCCCGGGGTGGGCTCAAGCCCCTGGGCGAGCTCGCGAAAGCGGGCCTCCTTGGCCTCTATGAGGCGATTTGCCTCTTCCCCCTCGAGGCCCAAGAGGTCCCGCACGATCTCCGGGTTGAGCCTCCCCGAGATGCGCTCCCGGTAGAAGACCGGGTCCACGGAAAGCCCGTAGGGTCTTAGCACCTCCCGCCAGGCGGGGAGGTGCAAGGGGTCGGTGTCCGCCAGGGTGCCGTCCAGGTCAAAGAGGAGGGCCTTAACCATGGGTCTCCCGCTCTAGCCCCTGAAGGAGGAGGAAAATCCCCGCCGCCAAGGCCAAAAGCCCCAGGGGAATCCCCCCTTGGGGCAGGAGGGCGAAGAGGGCGGGGATCAGGGTGCTCCCCGTGGCCCCGGCGTACATGAGCCCTCCCAGGGCCTTGTGCCCAAAGCGGGCCTGCACCAGGGCGAAGAGGGTGGAGAAAAGGGGCCCGAGGAGGAAGCCCGTCAGGGGGAAGAGGAGGGCGGTGGGGGGAAGGAGGTTGAGGCAAAGGAGCCCCATCACCCCCATCAGGAGGACCTTTAGGGCGAAGAGGGGCCTTGCTGCCACCCGCCTTGCCAGGAGGAGCCTTCCCAAGGCCAGGAAGAGCCAGTAGAGGGAGAGGAGCACCCCCCCTAGGGCGGTGGGGTGGCCCAGGGCCTCGAGCCAGACCCGGTTCCAGGTGGCCAAGGCCCCTTCCAGCCCCGTGTACAGGGCCACCAGGAGCAAAAAGGGCCATAGCCGCCCCCCCTCGCCCTGGTGCGCGTGGGCCACCGCCGGGGCGTTCCAGACGAGGAGGGCGGCCAGAGAGGCTAAAAGCCCCGCCAGGGCGAGGAAGAGGCCATAGGGCAGGAAGGTGAGGGCGAAAGGGGTAAGGACCGCCCCCAGGCCAAAGGCCACGTTCACCCGGTTTAGGAGCTCCACCCGTCTCCTTGGGTCCAGCTCCCCCACGAGGCTATTGCCGTGCACGTTCATGGTGCCCTCGCCAAGGCCCAGGAGAAAGGCCAGGGCCACCACCCAGGGGAAGGTGGGGGCCAAGGCCAGGCCCAGGAGGGCTAGCCCCACCAGGAATAGCGCCCCCGGAAAAAGGGGGTGGCGCCTTTCCCCTTGGGCCAGGCGCACCCCCAGGAGGAGGCCCAAGAGGAGGGCGATGAAGAAGAGGGAAACCTCCTCCCCCACCCCGTACCGGGCCCGCCAGAGGGGGAGGGCCGCCCCCGGGAGGGCCACGATGACCCCCACGAGGAAAAGGGCGAGAAACGAGCCCCAGAAAAAGCGCACGTCCGCCATTCTCCCCCTTCCTGACCCTTTGGTCAATAATGGGAGGCATGGAGGCCCTGTTGGCCAAGGCCCTTTCCGGGGAAGGCTTCTTCGCTTTTCCCGGTGTCCTCCTGGTGCGAGGGCCCGACGCCCTTTCCTTCCTCCAGGGGCAGTGCACCCGGGACCTGAGGCGCCTTGCCGCCCCCGCTGGGGCCCTATTCCTCAACCACAAGGGTCAGATAGAGGAGGCGGCCACGGTGTTCCCCCACGAAGAGGGCTTCCTCCTCGCCCCCTGGGGCACCCTGGAGGGGCTTCTGAAGCGGCTTAAGCGCTACATCGTCTTTGATCAGGTGGCGCTCCAAGAGCTTCCCCTTTACCGGTTGGTCTACACGGATGGACGGGAGGCGATAGGGGAAAAGCCCGAGGGGGCGTGGCCTGAAGAGCTTTACCCCCTCTACACCCTCCTCAAAGGCCTTCCCCTCCTCTCGGACATCCGCAGGGAACTCCCCCAGAGCGTGGGCCTCCTTTCCCTGGTGGACTACGGCAAGGGGTGCTACGTGGGCCAGGAGATCATGGCCCGCACCGAGGGCAAGGCGGTCCCTTACCGCCTGGTGGGCCTGCGGGCCGAGGTGGCGGGGGAGGCCCCGGCGGAGCTCCTTTGGCAGGGCAAGCGGGTAGGGGAGGTGAAGCGCCTCGAGGCCACCCCCTTTGGCCCCTTGGGCCTAGGGGTGGTGCGGCAGGAGGTGCCCTTCGGGGCGGTGGTGGAGGGGGGCGGGGGGCGGTACCTCCTCTCCCCCCTTCCCTTTGAGTGAGGTTAAGGAGGCGGCGTGGAGCGGGCAGAGCTCATCGGGGTAGGCACGGAACTCATCTACGGGGAAACCCTGGACACCAACACGGCGGAGCTGGCCAGGAGCCTCAAGCCCTACGCCCTCAAGGTGGAGAGGACCCTCCGGGTGGTGGACGAGCCCGAGCCCTTGGCCAAGGAGGTGCGGGCCGCTTGGGAAAGGGCGCGGCTTGTGGTCCTCTCGGGGGGGCTTGGCCCCACCCCGGACGACGTGACCCGGGAGGCGGTGGCCCTGGCCCTGGGGGAGCCCTTGGAGCTGGACGAGGCCATGCTGGCGGAGATTGAGGCCTTTTTCCGCGCCCGTGGGCGGGATATGCCCGCGGCGAACCGCAAGCAGGCCCTGAAGATTCCCTCGGCCACCTGGCTTAAAAACCCCGTGGGCACCGCCCCGGGTTGGTGGTTGCGCAAGGAGGGGAAGGACCTCGTCCTCCTCCCGGGGCCCCCTCCCGAGTGGCGGCCCATGTGGCGGGAGGTGCTTCCCAAGCTTTCCCTTCCCCAAAGGCCCTACGCCGAGCGGGTCTTCAAGACCTGGGGCATCGGGGAGTCGGAGATCGTGGAGCGGCTTGGGGAGCTTTTCCTCCGGGAGGAGGAGGTGGAGGTGGGCACCTACCCCAAGCCCCACGGGGTGGAGGTGGTGGTCCGGGGCCGGGAGGACCGGGTGGCGGAGCTTTCGGAAAGGATTAAGAAAAAACTTCTGCGGGAGATCTGGGGCGAAGGGGACTTGACCCTGGCCGAGGCGGTAAAGAGGCGGATGGAGCTGGAAGGGGCCACCCTGGCCACCATGGAAAGCCTCACCGGGGGGCTTTTGGGGGCGGAGATCACCCGGGTGCCGGGGGCGAGCCGCTTCTACCTCGGGGGCGTGGTATCCTATTCCGTAGGGGCCAAGGCCCGCTTCGGTGTGCCCGAGGAGCTCCTCGCCAAAACGGTTTCCGCCGAGACGGCCAAGGCCATGGCGGAAGCCGCAAGATCCCTTTTCGGCGCCACCTACGCCCTGGCCACCACGGGGGTGGCGGGGCCCGAGCCCCTCGAGGGCGAGCCCGTGGGCACGGTTTACGTGGCCCTGGCGGGGCCCACGGGGACGGAGGCCAGGCGCTACCGCTTTCCCGGGGACCGGGAGGCGGTGCGGTTAAGGAGCGTGTACGCCGCCTTGGCCCTTCTGGTGACATGAGGCTTTTCTACGCGGTTTTTCTCCCTGAGGACGTGCGGCGGGCCCTGGTGGAGGCCCAAGGCAAGGTTTCCCGCTACAAAGGCTGGAAGGAGGTGGCGCCCCACCAGCTCCACCTCACCCTCCTTTTCCTGGGCGAGAGGCCGGAAGGGGACCTCGAGGACCTCCTTTCCCTAGGCCACCGCCTGGGGCGCCTCTATGCCCCTTTCCCTGCCCGCATCCGGGGCACGGGCTACTTCCCCAACGAGGGAACCCCCCGGGTCTGGTTCGCCAAGGCGGAAGGGGAAGGGTTTTCCCTCCTGGCGGAGGCCCTTAGGGCGGGGGTGGCGGAGGCCTTGGGGGAGGAGGCCCTGAGGGCGGGGGGGGACAAGCCCTTCAAGCCCCACATCACCCTGGCCCGGCGCAAGGCCCCTGCCCCCAGGGTGCCCCCGGTGGTCTTCGGCCTGGAGTGGCCGGTGACGGAGTTCGCCCTGGTGCGCTCGGAGCTCAGGCCCAAAGGGCCCGTCTACACCATTTTGGAAAAATTTCCCCTGCGAGGTGAGCATGGACGAGAACAAGAGGAAAGCGCTGGAGAACGCCCTAAAGACCATTGAAAAAGAGTTCGGCAAGGGGGCGGTGATGCGGCTTGGGGAGATGCCCAAGCAGCAGGTGGACGTGATCCCCACGGGCTCCTTGGGCCTGGACCTGGCCTTGGGCATCGGGGGCATCCCCCGGGGCCGGGTGGTGGAGATCTACGGCCCCGAGTCCGGCGGCAAGACCACCTTGGCCCTCACCATTATCGCCCAGGCGCAGAAGCAGGGGGGTGTGGCCGCCTTCGTGGACGCCGAGCACGCCCTGGACCCCCTCTACGCCGCAAGGCTGGGCGTCAAGGTGGAAGACCTCCTGGTTTCCCAGCCGGACACGGGGGAGCAGGCCCTGGAGATCGTGGAGCTTTTGGCCCGCTCTGGGGCGGTGGACGTCATCGTGGTGGACTCCGTGGCCGCCTTGGTGCCCAAGGCGGAGATTGAGGGGGACATGGGGGACGCCCACGTGGGCCTCCAGGCCCGGCTCATGAGCCAGGCCCTGCGCAAGCTCACCGCCGTCCTGGCCAAGAGCAACACCGCCGCCATCTTCATCAACCAGGTGCGGGAGAAGGTGGGGGTGATGTACGGCAACCCCGAAACCACCCCCGGGGGACGGGCCCTCAAGTTCTACGCCAGCGTGCGCCTGGACGTGCGCAAAAGCGGCCAGCCCATCAAGGTGGGGAGCGAGGCGGTGGGCATCAAGGTGAAGGTGAAGGTGGTGAAGAACAAGCTGGCCCCGCCCTTCCGCGAGGCGGAGCTGGAGATCTACTTCGGCAGGGGCTTTGACCCGGTCATGGACCTGGTGAACGTGGCCGTGGCCGCCGGGGTGATTGAGAAGGCGGGGAGCTGGTTCTCCTACGGGGAGCACCGCCTGGGCCAGGGGAAGGAGAAGGCGGCGGACTTCCTGAAGGAGCGGCCCGAGCTCCTGGAGGAGATCCGGGCCAAGGTCCTGGAGCGGGCCGACCAGGTGGTCTTGGCCGCCAGCGAAGAGGGGGAGGAATGAGCCTTCTGGACCTGGTGCTCTTGGCCCTGGTCCTCCTCCTCTCCGCGGCCCTCTTCCTAAGGCGCAAGGGCGAGGACCGCGCGGGGGAGGAGGCGAAGGCGGTCCTGGACGCCGCCAGGGAGGAGGCGAAGGTGGCCTTGGAGGCCGCCCGCAAGGAGGCCAAGGAGATCCTCGAGGCGGCCCGGCACGAGGCCAAGGCCCTAAGGGAGGAGGCGGAGGCCCGGGCCAAGGCCCTGAAGGCGGAGCTGGAGGCCGAGCTCCAGCGCCGGACGGAGGCACATGAGCTGGAGGCGAAAAAGCGCTTCGCCGAGGCGGAGGAGCGCCTCAAGGCCGAGCGGGAGGAGCTCAAGGCGGAAAGGGAGCGGCTCCGCTCCTTGCAGGAGGAGCTCAAGGCGGAACGGGAGCGCCTCAAGGAGGAAAGGGAGGAGCTTCGCCGGGAGGCGGAGAGGCTTTCCAAGCGGGGCGAGGCCTTGGACGCCCGGGCCCTGAAGCTGGACGCCCTGGAGGAGGCCCTCTCGCAAAAGGAAGCGGCCCTCAAGGCCAAGGAGGCGGGGCTTTCCGAGCGGGAGAAGGAAATAGAGAAAAGGCTTTACCAGGTGGCGGGCCTTTCCCCTGAGGAGGCGCGCAGGCTCATCCTGGAAAAGCTGGACCAGGAGCTGGAGGAGGAAAAGGCCCAAAGGGTGAGGGCCGCTTTGGAGAAGGTCCGCCTCGAGGCCCGGCGGGAGGCGCAGAAGATCCTGGCCCAGGCCATGCAGCGCCAGGCCTCGGAAACCGCCGCCCAGCTCGCGGTTTCCGTGGTCCCCATCCCCTCCGACGCCATGAAGGGCCGGATTATCGGCCGGGAGGGGCGGAACATCCGCACCTTTGAGGCCCTCACGGGGGTGGACCTCATCATTGACGACACCCCGGAGGCGGTCCTCCTCTCCTCCTTCAACCCCGTGCGGCGGGAGATCGCCCGCATGGCCCTGGAGGAGCTCTTAAAGGACGGGCGCATCCACCCAAGCCGCATTGAGGAGGTGGTGGAGAAGGCCAAGCAGGAGATGAAGACCTTCATCTACGAAAGGGGGGAGGAGGCGGCCCTCGAGGCCGGGGTGGTGGGGCTCAAGCCCGGCCTCATCCAGCTTTTGGGCAGGCTCCACTTCCGCTCCAGCTACGGCCAAAACGTCCTCAAGCACTCCGTGCAGGTGGCCCACCTGGCGGGGATCATGGCGGCGGAGCTCGGCTTGGACGCCGCCTTGGCCAAGCGGGCGGGGCTTCTCCACGACATCGGCAAGAGCGTGGACCGGGAGGTGGAAGGGAGCCACGTGGAGATCGGCATCGCCCTGGCCCGGCGCTTCGGGGAGCCCAAGGAGGTCCTTGACGCCATCGCCCACCACCACGACCCGGAGAACGCCGAAACCACCTACGCCGTCTTGGTAGCCGCCGCCGACGCCCTCTCCGCCGCCAGGCCGGGGGCCCGGCGGGAAAGCCTGGAGGAGTACCTGCAGCGCCTCGAGGCCCTGGAGCGCATCGCCCTCTCCTTCCCCGGGGTGGAGACCGCCTTCGCCGTGCAGGCAGGAAGGGAGGTGCGGGTCATCGTCAAGCCGGACAAGATCACCGACGCCAAGGCGGTGCTCCTGGCCCGGGAGATCGCCAGCCGCATTGAGCGGGAGATGAACTACCCAGGGCAGGTCCAGGTGACCGTGGTGCGGGAAAGCCGGGCGGTGGAGTACGCCAGGTGAGCTAGAATAGGGCGATATGCTTCGGGGCGAGGACATCGGGATTGACCTGGGGACGGCCAGCGTCCTCATCTACGTGCGGGGGAAGGGGATCGTCCTCCGCGAGCCCTCGGTGATCGCCGTGGTGCAAGGGAAGCGGGAGGTGAAGGCGGTGGGGGCCGAGGCCTACCGGATGCTGGGGCGCACCCCCGGCAACATCGTGGCCGTGCGCCCCCTAAAGGACGGGGTCATCGCCGACTACGCCCTTACTGAGCGCATGCTCCTCCTCTTCCTGCAGAAGGTGCTTTCCCCCTTAAGCCGCTTCTTCAAGCCCCGGGTGATGGTGGGGGTGCCCTCCGGGGTCACGGACGTGGAGCGGCGGGCCGTGGTCCAAGCGGTCTCCGCCCTGGCCCAGAAGGTCTACCTCATTGAGGAGCCTTTGGCGGCCGCCATCGGGGCCGGCATCAACGTGGCCGAGCCCACGGGGAGCATGGTGGTGGACATCGGGGGAGGCTCCACGGACATCGCCGTGATCTCCTTGGGGGGCATCGTGCGCTCGGAAAGCCTCCGCATCGCCGGAAACGAGATGGACCAGGCCATCATCCGCTACATCCGGCAGAAGTACAACCTCCTGATCGGCGAGCGCACCGCCGAGGAGCTGAAGATCCAGCTGGGCCGGGCCAAGCTCCTTCCTGGGGAGGAGAAGGAAGTGGCGGAGGTCCGGGGGCGGGACCTCATCACCGGCCTTCCCCGCACGGCGGAAATCCCTGCGGAGGACGTGGCCGAGGCCCTTAAGGAGCCTTTGGAGAAGATTTTCCAGGGGGTGAAGGGCGTGTTGGAGACCACCCCGCCCGAGCTGGCCTCCGATATCTACGAAAGGGGCATCCTCCTCACGGGAGGCGGGGCGCTTCTCAAAAACCTGGACGTGGCCCTGCAGGAGGCCACGGGGGTGCCCGTGGTGGTGGCGGAAAACCCCATTGAGGCCGTGGCCCTGGGCACGGGGAAGGCCTTGGAGATGCTCCACGTCCTCGAGGACACCATCCTCTCCTCCGACGATGTCCTCCGGAGGTGACGCTTGGACATCCAGGAGATCCTGAAGCTTCTCCCCCACCGCTACCCCTTCCTCCTCATAGACCGGGTGCTCCAGGCGGACGAGAAGGGTTTCCGCGCCCTGAAGAACGTGACCTTCAACGAGCCCCACTTCCAGGGGCACTTCCCCGGCTACCCCATCATGCCGGGGGTGCTTATCCTGGAGGCCATGGCCCAGGCGGCGGTGGGCACCATCGCCAAGCAACCGGGCTTCGCGCCGGGGGGGCTCGTCTTCCTGGTGGGGGTGGAGGAGGCCCGCTTCAAGAGGCCCGTGGTCCCGGGGGACACCCTCATCCTGGAAGGGGAACTCCTCTTCTTCCGCCGCGGCCTCGGCAAGGTGGCGGTGAAGGCCTTGGTGGAGGGGGAGGAGCGGGCGAGCGCCACCCTTAGCTTCGCCGTGCGGGAGGGGTGATGGACCTTGCCGCCTACCTGAAGCGGGCCCGGGGCGGGCGGGTGGTGCGCACGGGGTTTTTGGAACCCGAGGACCAAGCCCTCCTGGAAGAGATGGCCCGGGCGGAGGGGCTGAAGGTTTCCCTGTTCGGGGGCTTCCCCTTGGCCGAGCGCAAGGTGGCCATCCTCTACCCCGAGGAGGTCCCTAGCGTCCAGGACCCCGTGGAGGTCTACCTTCTGGAGAAGGAGCCCCCGGACCTGGGGGAGGCCATGGGGGACGTGGAGGCCCTGGAGGAGGGGTTTTTGGTGACCCTCCTTCCCGAGGGGAAAAAGGCCCTTCTGGAGGCGGGCTATACGCTCCATCCCGCTCCCGAGGCCGTTTTCAAGGCCAGCAAGGGGGTGCGCACCTTGGTGGTGCCCTCCCTCCGGGTGGACGCCCTGGGGGCCAAAGGATTCGGGGTTTCCCGGAGCTACTTCGTGCAAGGGGTGAGGGCGGGGAAGGTGCGCCTAAGGGGCAAGCTCGCCTCCCCCAAGGACGAGATGCGCCCCGGGGATACCCTCTTGGCCGAGGGGTTGGGAAGCCTCCGCCTCCTGGAGGTCCTGGGGTCCACCCGGAGGGGTAACTTCAAGGTGAAGGTGGAGGTGGAGCGGGGCTAAGTGTGAGCCCCCCCACTTGCCGTGAAAACCCAACCAGTTGTACTATCTCCGGCGAAAACCCCAAGATCTGGGGGTGCGTGGAGGGGTTATGGAACGGTATTTCTTTGACGAGCACGCCCAAGCCATTGCCAAGCGCCAGTATCTCCAGCCCGGTGACGGGGACATTCTGGGCATGTTCCGGCGGGTGGCCCGGGAGATGGCCAAGGTGGAGCGCCCGGAGGAAAGGGCCCATTGGGAGGAGAAGTTCTACGAGCTCATGGCCACGAAGCGCTTCTCCCCCGGCGGGCGCATCCTGGCGGGGGCCGGCACCGCCCACGGCAACCTTCTCAACTGCTTCGTCCAAGGGGCCACGGAAAACCCGCCGGAAAGCTTTGCCGGCATTATGGAGGTGGCCAAAAAGCTCGCCCTCGTCACCAAGGTGGGCGGGGGGAACGGGGTGAACCTGGACCCCTACCGCTCCAAGGGCGGGAGGAGGCGGCGGCCGGTTCAGGGCGTGGCCTACCTAGCCGCAAGCCACCCCGATGTGGAGGACTTCATCCGCGGCCTCATGCGCCCTCCCATCAACCCCGATGGCCCTAAGGAAGAGATCGCCCTGAAGAACTTCGCCCGGGTGGTCTACGGGGAGGCCTCCCCCGAGCTCAAGGCCTTGGCGGAGCGCTACGGGGTGGCCCTGGCCCAAGAGCCCCCGGAGGACGCCATCCGGGTGCCCGACGACATGGGGGGCATCGTGGACGCCGCCAGGGAGGCGGCGGACCGGGCGAGGCGGGGGCTTGTCGCCCACGTGGACTTCTCCCTTCTCCGCCCCGAAGGAGCCCCCATCCGGGGCAGCGGGGGGACCAGCTCGGGGCCCGTGAGCTTCCTCTTTGAGATCTTTGACAACTCCCTGGAGTGGGCGGCCTGGGGGGCGGAGGTGGCGGGCCCTGTGGCCACCTTGCGCTACGTCTACGCGCCCGTGCTCCGGGTGGTGCGGCAGGGGGGATGCCTCCATCCGGACACCCTGGTGCACACCGACCGGGGCACCTTGCGCCTGCGGGAGCTTGTGGACCCCTTCAGGCGGGGCTGGCAGCCCCACACCCTGAGCGTGGCCACCGATGAGGGCTGGCGGCCGAGCCCTGAGGGGTACAACAACGGCGTGGCCTCCACCCTGCGGGTGGTGCTGGAAAACGGCCTCGAGGTCCAGGGAACCCCCAACCACAAGCTCAAGGTTCTCCGGGAAGACGGGACGCGGGCGTGGGTGGAACTCCAGGCGTTGAAGCCTGGGGACTGGGTCATCTGGGTGCTGGACGAGCACACGGGGACCCCGGTCCAACTGGCTCCCTTGGACGAGCCCCTCCACCCCAACGCTACCCCCATCCGCACCCCGGAGGTGCTCACCGAGGACCTGGCCTTCCTCCTGGGGTTCTTCTTCGGGGAGGGATTTGTGAGCGGGGACCGCATCGGCTTCTCCGTCCACGAGGAAGAGCCCATGAAGGAGGAGATCAAGGGCCTCTTCCGCAAACTCTTTGGGCTGGAGCTCCGGGAAGAAAGGAAACCCGCTGACCGGAGCCTTACCTTGGTCGTCCATAGCCGCCCCCTGGTCACCTGGCTCAGGAAAAACGGCCTGCTTAAGGGGAAAGCGCGGGAGTTGGAGGTTCCGAGGGCCATCCGCCAAAGCCCCCGTCCTGTCCTCGCTGCCTTCCTCCGGGGCCTCTTTGAGGCCGACGGGACCGTGACCGCAGGCTACCCCATGTTGACCACCGCCTCCAGGCGCTTAGCCCAGGATGTGATGGTTCTCCTGGGAGGGCTTGGCATCCCCTCCAAGCTTCTCCGCTACAATCCCCTGCCGGGGCGCTTTTCCAAGGCCGAGCACTACCGGGTTCGGGTGGTGACCGCCAAAGGCCTGGAGCGGTACCTGGAGCGGATCGGGGTGCCCCAGGGCTCTCGCCTTCAGGTCCTCTACCAAAGCCAACCGGATACCCGCCGGGAGTCTAGCTGGCCCTTGCCCCACGCCCAGGGGCTGCTTGGCCCCCTCCTTGCGGTGGCGGCAAAGGGCAGGAAGGGCCACGCCTCTCCCTACACCTCCTTGCGCAAAGACCTCCTCCGCTACCTCCGGGGGGAGCGCCAGCTTACCGCCACGGGGTACGCCCTGGTCCAGGAAAAGGCCCAAGGCCTAGGCCTGGAGGCCGAGTACTTCGCTTACAACGAGTACTACGTGCGGGTAGCGGCCGTGGAACCCGCCGGCGAGATCCTTACCCTGGACCTTTCGGTGGAGGGCAACCACACCTACCTGGCCAACGGTCTGGTAAGCCATAACACCCGCCGCGGGGCGGGGATGGCCACCCTCGCCATTGAGCACCCGGACCTCTTGGACTTCCTCACCGCCAAGGACCTGGACCGGGAGAAGGCGGAAGGGGACATCTCCACCTTTAACATCTCCGTCCTGGTGAGCGACGCCTTCATGCGGGCCCTGGAGGAGGATGCCCTTTGGCCCGTGACCCCCATTGAGGTTCCCGGCAAGTACTACCCTTACCCCCTGGAAGGCCCCTACACCGGGAAGCTCCCCGAGCTCCCCGAACGGGAGGACGGGGCCAAGGCCATCCCCCTCTTTGGGGGCAAGGTTCCGGCCCGTTGGCTGTGGCACGAGATCGCCTGGCACGCCTGGGCCACGGGGGAGCCGGGGCTCATCTTCGTGGACCGCATCAACGCCCTTTCGGCCCTGAAGGGGTTGGGGGAGCGTTTTTGGATTCGTTCCACTAATCCGTGCGGGGAAATCCCTCTCACGGTGGGCGAGCCCTGCGACCTCGGGGCCCTGAACCTCGCCGCCTACGTGAAGGACGGGGAGTTCCAGATGGAGGCCTTCCGCCAGGACGTGCGCACCGCCATCCGCTTCCTGGACAACGTCCTGGACGTGAACCAGTTCGCCCTGAAGGACAACGAGGAGGCGGCCAAGCGGCTAAGGCGCCTGGGCCTTGGGGTCATGGGCCTCGCCGACATGCTCATCCGCCTGGGCCTCCCCTACGACTCGGAAGCGGCCCGGGAGAAGGTCTACGAGATCATCTCCGCCATGCGGGAGGAGGCCATCAAAGCCTCGGAGGCCCTGGCGGAGGAACGGGGCCCCTTCCCCCTTTACAAGGCGCACGCCGATTACTTCCAGGCCCTTGGCATCCGTCCCCGGCGCAACGTGGCCGTCCTCACCGTGGCCCCCACCGGCACCACCAGCATGCTCATGGGGGTCAGTAGCGGGATTGAGCCCGTCTTCAGCCCCTTCGTCTGGCGCAGGATTGGCGGGGAATACAAGCCCCTCCTCCACCCCCTCTTCGTGGAACTCATGGAGGGCTACCCGCCCGCCCCCGGCTACGAGAAGGACGGGAAGTGGGACTGGGACAAGATCATTGAGGAGATCCAGCGGGACGGCCACGGCTCCGTGCAGAGCCTCCCCTTTGTCCCCGAGCCCATCCGCCAGGTCTTCCGGTGCGCCCACGACATCCACCCCTTGGACCACGTGCGCATGCAGGGGGTTGTGCAACGGGCCTTCGACGCCGAGGGGTACGCCGCCAACTCGCTATCTAAGTGCATCGCTAAGGGTACCCTGATTCCTACTTCCAAAGGGCTCATCCCTGTTGAGGAGATTGCCCCACCCCATCCCGAGGACACCTTTGCCCCGGTGGACGGCTTGTACACGGCGGAGGGATACCGCATCACCGCCCACTACTTCGCCGGCAAGAAGAGGGGGGTTCGGGTGCGTCTAGATAACGGGGCGGAGCTGGTGGGTGCTTGGGAGAGCCACCGCATCCTCACTCCCCAAGGCTGGCGCCTGATGCGGGAGCTTAAGCCTGGGGACCTCGTTTTGGGCAAGCTGGTTCCCGCTCATGGCCCTGGGGGAGCCCCGATTTCGCTGGAGTTTCCCCTGCGCACCAACGCCAAGGTCCTTCCTCTGCCCGAAAGGATGAGCCCCGAACTGGCCCTTTTCCTGGGGATGTTGGCTGCGGATGGTTCCACGGTGGAGAGCACCGGTTTTGTGGGCATAGCCACGAAGAGCCCGGAGGTGGAAGCGGCCTTCCGGGATGTGGTCCAACGGCTCTTCGGTGCGGAGCCCAAGGTGACGGTGGACAAGCGCACGGGGGTGCGCAACCTGTACCTTACCTCCAGGCGCCTGACGCGTTATGTAGAGGCCTTGATCGGCAAGGGGGCTGCTGAGAAGCGGGTGCCACGCCAGATCCTTCAGGGGAACGCCGAGGAGAAGCTGGCCTTCCTCAAGGGGCTGACCCTGGACGGCTATGCCCGCCCGGATCTGGGTCTTGTGGTTTACGAGGGCAAGAGCGCCCGGCTTGCTTACGAGGCCGCGGAGATGGCCCGGAGCTTCGGGTTGCCCCAGGTGTACCAGGGGCGCAAGAAAGTAGAAGCGCCTAAGGGGACGTACTTCGTCCATTCGCTGGTCGTTTCGGGCCCCCTGCAAGAGCTGGTGGAGCCCATAGAGGTCCATAAACGGATTCCCCGGGTGGACAGGCAGTACAGGGTGTTCGTTCCGGAGGAGGTTGTGGAGGCCACCCGGGTGGGGGTGCGCCATCCTGGATACGCCAATCTAAAGTCGGTGAGGAGCAGGGGGGTTTCCCACGTTTACAACCGCACCGCGGACCGCCTGGGTTGGCCCACGGAGGTGTTGGCCTTTAGGGTGGTGGAGGTGGAGGATGTGGGCGAGGTGGAAATGTACGACATAGAGGTGGAGGAGGTCCACCGCTATGTGGTAAACGGCATTCTTTCCCACAACACCATCAACCTGCCCCACGAGGCCACGGTGGCAGACGTGGAGGCGGCCTACGCCGAGGCCTACCGCACGGGGTGCAAGGGGATCACCGTCTACCGGGATGGCTCCCGGGAGTTCCAGGTGCTCACGGTGAAGAAGGAGGCGAAGGAAGCGAAGGGGGAGCAAAAGGAAAAGGCGCCCGAAGGGGAACCTTGGGTGGCCCAGGCGAAGGAGCCGCAGGCTCAGGAGAGGCCAGGGGGTCCCGTCTACGAGCGCCCGGGGCGGCTCATGGGCTTCACGGACATGGTGAAGCTCCTCACCCCCGAGGGGGCCAAGCGGAGCTTCCTCGTCACGGTGAACCTCCTCGGGGACCGGCCCATTGAGGTGATCCTCACCTCGGGCAAGGCGGGGGACGAGGCCAACGCCGATAGCGAAGCCTTAGGCCGGGTGGTGTCTATCGCCCTGCAGTACGGGGTGCCCCCCGAGGCCATCGTCCGCACCCTTCGGGGCATCAACGGGGGGCTTTACGGCACCTACCAGGGGCGGCTTGTTTCCAGCAAGGCGGACCTCATCGCCGTGGCCCTGGAGACCATCCCTCAGGCCTTCAAAAAGGGTCTCCCTCCGGAGGAGGCGCAAGAACCCCTCCCGAGCCTTTCCGGTGGGGGCCTGGCCCTTCCCGGGGCCTTGGCCTGCCCGGTGTGCGGGGAGAAGGCCTTGGTGCGGGAAGAGGGTTGCTACAAGTGCCAGGCCTGCGGCTATTCCAAGTGCGGCTAGGGGATGGTTCGGGTGAAGATCTGCGGCCTCACCCGCCTCGAGGACGCCCTCCTCGCCGAGGCGCTTGGGGCCTATGCCCTGGGCTTTGTCCTGGCCCCCGGGTCCAGGAGGCGCCTGGCCCCGGAAGCGGCCCGGGGGATCTCCCGGGCCCTGGGGCCCTTCGTGGTGCGGGTGGGGGTCTTCCGGGACCAGCCCCCGGGGGAGGTGCTCAGGCTCATGGAGGAGGCCCGGCTCCAGGTGGCCCAGCTCCACGGGGCAGAGCCCCCGGAGTGGGCGGAGGCCATTGGCCGCTTCTTCCCCGTCATCAAGGCCTTCTCCCTGGATGGCCCCGCCAGGCCGGAGTGGGCAGGGTACCCCGCCTGGGCCCTCCTCCTGGATAGCCCCTCCCCGGGAAGCGGGAAGCCCTACCCGAGGGCCTGGGCCGAACCCCTTCTGGGGACGGGGAAGCGGGTGATCCTGGCCGGGGGGATCACCCCGGAGAACGCCCCCGAGGCCCTGGCCCTCCGGCCCTACGCCATAGACCTGGCGAGCGGGGTGGAGGAGGCGGTGGGGGTGAAGAGCCGGGCGAGGCTCGAGGCCCTTTTCGCCCGGGTGCGGGCCTTTATGATGGGGGCGTGAAGGGCCATCCCTTCTTTCCCCATCTCATGGCCATGCTGGAGGCGGCGGACCTCGCCCGGGGCATCCACGCCTACTACCTGGCCAAGGGCTTTACCCAAGGGACCAAGTCGGGCCCCACGGACCTGGTGACCCAGGCGGACCGGGAGGCGGAGGCGGCCATCAAGGACCTCCTCCTCTCCCGCTTCCCCGAGGCGGGGTTCTTGGGGGAGGAGGGGGGGAGCGAGGGGGGGAAGGCCCTCCGCTTCGTGGTGGACCCCTTGGACGGCACGGTGAACTACGCCCACGGCTTCCCCTTCTACGGGGTTTCCCTGGCCCTGGAGGTGGAGGGGGTGGTCCAGGCGGGGGTGGTGATGGACACCGCCCGGGGGGAGGTCTTCTACGCCCTGAGGGGCGGGGGGGCGTACCTGGACGGGCGGCCCATCCGGGTCACGGAGCGGGCGGAGCTTTTGGGAAGCCTCCTCGCCACGGGCTTCCCCTACGACGTGGCCCAGGACCCCGAGAACCTCACCTACTTCGCCCGGGCCCTAAGGCGGGGGCTTCTCGTGAGGCGGCCGGGGGCGGCCGCCCTGGACCTGGCCTACGTGGCGGCGGGCCGCCTCGAGGGCTTCTGGGAGGTGAAGCTCAACCCCTGGGACGTGGCGGCGGGGTGGCTTTTGGTGGAGGAGGCGGGGGGTAGGGTGACGGACCTGGAGGGGAGGCCGTACGCCTTGGGCCACCGCTACATCGTGGCCACCAACGGCCACATCCACGAGGCTTTGCTCCGGGCCCTCTTGCAAGATTAGAATGGGGGCATGGACCTGGAGGCCAAGAAGAAGGTTCTTCGGAGCTTTACCTACGGGCTTTACATCCTCACGGCCAGGGACGGGGAGGCGTACGCCGCCGGCACGGTGAACTGGGTGACCCAAGCCTCCTTCACCCCGCCCCTCATCGCCCTGGGGGTGAAGCGGGATAGCCACCTCCACGCCCTCCTAGAGCGCACGGGGAAGCTCGCCCTCATGACCCTCGCCGCCGACCAGAAGGCCATCGCCCAGGACTTCTTCAGGCCCACGGTGCGGGAGGGGAATACCTTAAACGGCCACCCCTTTGAGCCTTCCCCCACCCTGGGCCTGCCCCTCCTCACCGAGCTCCCCTACTGGCTCGAGGCCGAGGTGCGCCACCTCTACCCCGGGGGGGACCACAGCGTGGTGGTGGCGGAGGTGGTGGGGGCGGGGGTGCGGTACGAGGCCAAGCCCCTCGTCATGTGGGACACGGGCTGGTTCTACGGGGGCTAGCCCTGGCAGCGGGGGCAGAAGTGGGTGCTCCGCCCCGCCACCACCTGCCGCCGGATGGGCGTGCCGCAGGCGGGGCAGGGGAGGCCCTCCCGTCCGTAGACGGCGTGGCGCTCCTGGAAGCTCCCTGGGCGGCCATCGGGCTGTTGGTAGGTCCGGTCGGAAAGCGTGCTTCCCCCAAGGGCGAGGGCCTCGGCGAGGACCTCCCGTAGGGCCCGGTAGAGCCTTTCCCCTTCCCCTGGGCTAAGCTCCTGGGCCGGGCGCAAGGGGTGGAGGCGGGCCCGGAAGAGGGCCTCGTCGGCGTAGATGTTGCCCACCCCCGCCGCCAGGGTCTGGTCCAGGAGGAGGGCCTTGAGGGGCTTGGCGCTCCGGCGAAGCCCTTGGAGGAAGCCTTCCAGTTGGAAACCTTCCGAAAGGGGCTCGGGGCCGAGGCGGCCCAGGAGGGGGATTTCCCGGTAATCTCCCCGTTCCACCACCCAGAGGCGGCCGAAGCGCCGGGGGTCGTGGAAGTGGAGGAGAAGGGAGGGAAACTCCAGGGTGAGCCGGGTATGGGGGGTGGCCTCGAGGCGGAAGCCCCCCGTCATCCCCAGGTGGACCACCATCTCCAGCCCCCCGGAAAGGGCGAAGAGGAGGAACTTGCCCCGGCGCCCGAGGTCCAATAGGCGCGCTCCTTCTGCCCGTTCCGTGTGGCGGTAGCGGCCGGGGTCCTGGTGGCGCACCCTTAGGAGGGGTTTCCCCTGGAGGAGGGGGAGGAGGCGCCTTCTTGTGGTCTCCACCTCGGGAAGCTCAGGCACGGGGCCTCCGCGCCGCCAGGAGGCGGTAAAGGGGCTTCCCCAATGGGCTTAGGAGGTAGAGGAGGGGAAGGAGGGGCCAAAGGGGGGGGAGGCGGCGGGCCAGGTGGAGGAGGGCAGGGTAGCCCCGGTAGACCCTTTCCCCTTCCAGGACGTGGAGCTCTTGGAGGAGGGCCTCCTTTTCCAGGTCTGTGGCCGTCTGGAGGGGCTCCACCCGGAGGTCCTTCCGGAGGTCCAGGGCCTTTAGGGCCTCTCCCAAGGCCCGGCAGTAGGGGCATTGGGCGTCAATCAGCACCCGCATGGGCCTCCACGGGGACGGGCTCCCCCTTCTCGTTCACCGCCACGTAGGTGAGGATGCCCTTGGTGGCCAGGGTGCGGCCGTTTTCCTGGCCGAACCGCTCCTTGTACACCTCCACCTCCACGGTCAAGGAGGTGCGCCCCACCCGCACCACCCGGGCCACCACCTCCAGGAGGTCCCCGGTGCGGATGGGCACCTTGAACTCCACGCTCCCCACCGCCACCGTGACCACGGGCTTTTTGGCGTAGCGGGCGGCGGCGTAGGAGCCCACCTTGTCCATGAGGCCCAGGACGAAGCCGCCAAAGGCGGCCCCCAAGGGGTTGGTGTGCTCGGGGAAGACGAGCTCGAGGGTCCGCGCCTCCATGCCCTTAGCCTACAGGAGGCTGTCCGTGAGGCGGGCCATCTCCTGGTCCTTCTCCGTGATGCCCCCGGCGCTGTGGGTCCACCATTCCACCTCCACCTGGCCCCACGCCACGGTGAGGCGGGGGTGGTGGCCCTTGGCCTCGGCCAGCTCCCCCACCCGGTTGGCGAAGGCCAGGGCCTCCCGGAAGTCCTTAAAGCGGAAGCGCTTGTAGAGGCGCTCGGGGTCTTGGCGCACCTCCCAGTCCATGCCCTAAGGGTATAAGGAAAATCCCCGGGCCCATTGTGCCCGGGGGCGGTTTGGTTGCGGGGGCGGGATTTGAACCCGCGACCTTCGGGTTATGAGCCCGACGAGCTACCAGGCTGCTCCACCCCGCGTCGCCATCCTTAACTATAGGGAAGCTTGGCCCCTTTGTCAAGCCAAGGTGACCCGGTCCCGACCCGCCTCCTTGGCCCTGAGGAGGGCGTAGTCCGCCTTCAGGATCCACTCCTCCAGCTGGCCGTCCCCTGCCGGCACCTCCCCCCCGGCGATGCCGGCGGAGAGGGTAAGGGCGTAGGGGATGGGCTCCACCCGCTCCGTGCGGAACCGGGCCCGGATGCGTTCCACCACCTCCTTGGCGGCCTGGCGGTTGGCGCCGTAGAGGAGGAGCAAGAACTCTTCGCCCCCGTAGCGCACCGCCAGGTCCTCCCGGCGGACGCTGGCCTGAAGGATGCGGCCGAGGCGCTTCAGCACCTCGTCCCCCACGGGGTGGCCGAAGGTGTCGTTCACCCGCTTGAAGCGGTCAATGTCCAGCATCACCACGCTCACCGGGGCCTGGTACCGCCCGGAAAGGGCCAGGAGCTTGGGGAGCTCCGCCTCGAGGCCCCGCCGGTTCAAAAGCCCCGTGAGGGGGTCGGTGAGGGCCAGGGTGCCCCACTCCACCTGTTTGAGCACCTGGCGAAGCCGCTCCCCCAGGAGGGAAAGGAAGCCTGGAGGAATGTTTTCCTTTAAGGGCTCCCGCAGGTAGAGGTAGGCGGCATCCCCGTTTAGGGGTACGGGAAGGATGTGGGGGGTGCGCGCCCCCACCAGGCCCCGCCGGCTCCGCACCTCCAGGCCCACGGCCTGGGGCAGGAGCACCTGCGCCGCTCCCAGGGCGCCCAGGAGGGCGGCCTCGGGGCTCAGGGTCTGGGTGACGCGAGGGGAGAGGCGGGCGAGCTCTTCCAGGAAGCGGGTCCAGCGAAGGCGCTCTTCCTCCGTGTGCCGCCACCCCCGATGTTGGGCGTAGAGAAGGCCCAAAGCACCCATAAGCCCGGCGTAGAGGGAAAGGATGCGGATGGGCCAGGGCGTGGGTTCGGCTAGCAGGGTGGCGGGCAGGAGGAAAACCCCTCCAAGGGCCACGACCTGGGTGCTGAAGGAGGTGCTTCCCTGGTTTTCCGCCGCCACCCCCAAGGCCAGGAGCAAATAGCCTAGGGGCCAGAGGAGGTGGACCGGGTGGCCCGTGGGGTAGCCGCCTTGGGCTTCCAGGTAGGTGTAGGTCAGATCGGCCATAAAGACCAGGAGGAAGCCCACACCCCAAAGGGCCCTGCTACCCAGGAAACGTTTTTGGAAAATGGGTTCTAGCCGGGGTAGGAGGAGGAGAAGAAGCCCGGTGTCCCAGGCGGTGTAAAGCCGGTCCACGCCCAGGTCCCCTTGCCAAAGGGTGGCGAGGCCAAAGGCGCCCACGGGAAGAAGGAGAAGGGTAAGCCTGGGGGGGTGGCCCGGCACCTGCAGGATGGCCCAGGTGAAGGCCCCATAACCGAAGATATAGGGGAACTCAAAGGCCAAGGCCCCAAGGGAGCGCTCCCTTGCGAAAAGGTCGCCCAGGGTCCAGCCCAGGTCCCCTAACCCCCAAAAGAGGAGGCCAAGCCCCCAGGGGAAGGCGCGCCGCCAAAGGAGATACCCACCCGCCCCAAGGGCCACCAAGGGGGTAAGGAAGCGTTCGCTCCAGGGAGCGGTGGGGGGAAATAGACCGAGGAATAGGAGCAGGGCTAGGAGCCCAAGCCCATAGGGAACCACGAACCCAGTTTAGCCTAGGCGCCTAGGGGAGCTTGGGGGGTGTGGCCAGGGCCTCGAGGGCCTCCCGCAAGACCTCAATGCCCTTTAGGAACTCCGGGACCTCCACGTGCTCGTAAGGGGTGTGGTCCAGGGTGGAATCCCCAGGGCCGTAGGCCACCATGGGCACCTGCCAATGGGGCGCCAGGACGTTCATGTCGCTGGTGCCCGTTTTCAGCTTGAAGACGGGCTTCCCCCCGGCCTTGCGGATGCCCTGGCGCAAGGCCCGGGTCAGGGGGGTGTCCTTGGGGCCCAGGTAGGGCACCTCCCGCCCGAAGAACTCCAGCTCAATGGTGGGGGGGGCGTAGGCCGTGAGGTGGCGGATGGCCTCCTCCGGGGGAAGCCTCGGGGGCAGGCGCAGGTCAAAGAACATCTCCGCCACCTGCTTGAGCTCGGCGGGCTGGATCTTGAAGTCCCGCAGGGTGTACTGCACCTGGTCAAAGGGGCGCTGGCCCACGTTCATGGCCTCGGCCCAGGCCTTGATGGCCACGAAGTAGCTGATGAGCTCCTCGGCGGCGTTGGGCTCGTGGTGGGCCGAGTGGAAGTTGTCCTTTTCCCGCCTGGCCTTCACCAAGAGCCTCCCCTTGTACCCCAGGGTGATGCCCTCCCACCCCGAGGGCTCCCCGATAACCACGTAGTCCGGCTTGAGGCGCGGGGCCACGAAGCGGGCGCCCTTGGAGCTTGGCGCCTCCTCCTCCGTGGCCCCCACCAGGTGGACGGTGAGGCGCCTTCTTGCCTCCTCGGAAAGCCCTGCTGCGGCGAAGATCATGGCCACGAAGGGCCCCTTGGCGTCCACCGCCCCGCGGCCGAAAAGCCTGTTTCCCTCTAGCCGCACGGGTACCACCCCGGGTACGGTGTCAATGTGCCCCAGGAGGACCACCTGGAGGGGGCCTTCCCCTACCTGGCCCCGGGCGTTGTCCGCCTCGTCCACGAAGCCCTTGAGCCCGAGCCTTTCCATCCCCTCCGCCAGGTATTCCGCCACCAGGCGCTCCTGGCCGGAGGGGGAGGGGATCTCCAGGGCCCCCTTGAGGAACTCCACGGGGTCCAAGGCCATCATGCCAGGAGCACCGCCTTGACCGCCTCCACCACCCTTTCCAGGTCCTCCTTCTCAATGACGAGGGGCGGCAGGAAGCGGATCACCGTGGGCCCCGCCTGGAGGGTGAGGATGCGGTGCTCCTTCTCCAGGCGTTCAATGTAGGGGGCCACCTTCTCCTTGAGCTCCAGGCCCACCATGAGGCCCAGGCCCCGCACCTCCCGGATCTTGGGGGAGGGAATTTCCCGAAGCTTTTCCATAAACCAGGGGCCAAGCTCCGCCGCCCGCTCCCAAAGCCGCGTGCGTTCCAGGTAGCGCAGGGCCGCCACCCCGGCGGCCATGGCCAGGGGATTGCCGCCGAAGGTGGTGCCGTGGCCCCCCTTGGGCATGCTCTTCGCCACCTCCTCCCGCATCACCGCCACGCCCAAGGGCACCCCGCCCCCGATGGCCTTGGCCAGGGTGAGGATGTCGGGCACGATCCCGTAGTGCTCAAAGGCAAAGCGCTTCCCCGTGCGGCCCATGCCGGTCTGGATCTCGTCCAGGATGAGGAGGGCACCCTTTTCCTGGGTGATCTCCCGCGCCGCCTGGAGGAACTCCCGGGTGGCGGGGCGCACCCCACCTTCCCCCTGGACGGGCTCGAGGATGACCGCGGCCGTCTCCTCGTCCACCGCGCGCTTAAGGGCCTCCACGTCGTTATAGGGGATGAAGGCCACGGGCTCCACCAAGGGCAGGAAGGGCTCCCGGTACTTGGGCTCCCAGGTGACGGAGAGGCTGCCCATGGTCCTGCCGGAGAAGCCCCGCATGGCGGCCACGAACTTCTTCCGCCCCGTGTGGGCCCGGGCGAACTTGAGGGCCGCCTCGTTGGCCTCGGTGCCGGAGTTCACCGGGAAGACCCGGTTGAGCTCAGGGGGGAGCAGGGAAACCAGGGTGCGGTAGAACTCCCCCCGCATGGGGGTGGGGAGGGTCTGGGGCATGCTCATGAGGGTTTCCGCCTGCCGCTTCACCGCCTCCACCACCTCGGGGTTGCTGTGGCCTAGGTTGGCCACCCCGTAGCCGCCCACGCAGTCTATGTACGCGTTGCCCTCGGCGTCCCACACCCTGGCCCCTTGGCCCCGGACCAGGAGGAGGTGGTGCTTGGTGTAGACCCCGGTGTCCAGGGTGAGCTCTGCCTCAAGAAGCGTTTGCCAGTCTTCCCGTACCATGTGCACCCCCATAAAGAAAAGCCCCCGGGACGGGCCCGGGAAGCCAGGCTTCCCAGGCCGTGCTAGGGTTTGCGCCGGGCGGCCATCTCCCTTCCAGGGTAGGGGGGCTTTTCCCCGGTGTCAACGGGATAGACTTTAGGGGTGCTGGCCTACGTGGGCCTGGGTTCCAACCTGGGGGACCGGGCGGGCTACCTCCTGGCCGCCCTGTCCCGCCTTTCCCGCTTGCCCAAGACCCGCCTTTGCCGCCTCTCCCCCGTGTACGAGACGGCGCCCGTGGGCCCCCCGCAACCCTTCTACCTGAACCTGGTGGCGGAGCTGGACACGGGCCTCGGCCCAAGGGAGCTCCTCCAGGCCCTCCTGGAGGTGGAAAAGGCCCTGGGCCGGGAGCGCAAGGAACGCTGGGGTCCGAGGACCATTGACCTGGACCTCCTCCTCTATGGGGACCTGGTCCTGGAGGAAGAAGGGCTTCAGGTGCCCCACCCGCGCCTCCACGAGCGGGCCTTCGTCTTGGTGCCCCTGGTGGACCTCCTCCCCGAGGGACGGCACCCCACCTTGGGGGTGCGCTTCGCCGAGCTCTTGGCGGCCCTTGACGCCTCCGGGGTTTCGCTCCTTGTGCTATAGTGGGGGCATCGCGGGCAAGACCGCGCGAGGAGAAGGAAAGTGGAGCTAGAAGCGGGAAGCATCGTGGAAGGCCGCGTGGTGCGGGTAACGGATTTTGGCGCCTTTGTGGAGCTCCCGGGTGGGGAGCAGGGGCTCGTGCACATCTCCCAGATCGCCCACGAGTTCGTGAAGAACGTCCGGGACTTCCTCAACGAGGGGGATATCGTGCAGGTGATGGTGAAGGGCCGGGACGCCAAGGGGCGGCTGGACCTTTCCATCAAGGACCTGACCCCGGCCCCCGAGGGGGCGCCGCCCCCCCGGCCCCGGCGGCTCCCCAAGCAGTCCCCGGAGTTTGAGAACAAGCTCAAGAGCTTCCTCCGGGGCACCGGGGGGTTCGGCGGCGGGAAGGGCAAGAAGGGCGGCCGCAAAAAGCGCTAGCGCCCGAAAGGGACCCCGGGGGGTTTATCCCTCCGGGGGTTTGCCGTAGAGTAGGGGGGTATGGCGAAGCCCCTCGAGGTCACCGACCAGAACTTTGACGAGCTCTTAGGCGGTCACCCCTTGGTTCTCGTGGACTTCTGGGCGGAGTGGTGTGCCCCTTGCCGCATGATCGCCCCCATCCTGGAAGAGCTCGCCCAGGACTACGAGGGCAAGCTGGTGGTGGCCAAGCTGGACGTGGACGAGAACCCCAAGACGGCCATGCGCTTCCGGGTGATGAGCATCCCCACGGTGATCCTCTTCAAGAACGGCCAGCCCGTGGAGGTCCTGGTGGGGGCGCAACCCAAGCGCAACTTCCAGGCCAAGATAGAGAAGCACCTGCCCCAGGCATGAGGATTGCCCTGGACGCCATGGGGGGGGACCGGGCCCCGGGGGTCACGGTCCAAGGGGCCCTCTTGGCGGCCCAGGAGGGGGTGGAGGTCCTTCTGGTGGGGGAGGAGCACCGGCTTCGGGAGGAGCTTGCCCGCCTGGGCGGCCGGCTTCCCGTCCATCACGCCCCGGACTGGATCCGCATGGAGGAGCACGCCACCGAGGTGCGCAAGCGCCGGGAAAGCTCCATCTGGGTGGCCCTGGAGCTCCTCAAGCGGGGGGAGGTGGACGCCGTGGTCTCCATGGGCCACACCGGGGCCACCATGGCGGCGGCCCTTTTCGTCCTGGGAAGGGTGAAAGGGGTGGAGCGGCCGGCCCTTTTGGTGGAGTTCCCAAGCCTAAAGGGGCGCACCTTCCTCCTGGACGGCGGGGCCAACGCCGACTGCCGCCCCCCCTTCCTGGTGCAGTTCGCCGCCATGGGCCTGGCCTACGCCGAGGCGAGCGGCGTGCCAAGCCCCCGGGTGGGCCTCCTTTCCATCGGGGAAGAGGAGGGGAAGGGAAACGCCCTCACCCAGGAGACCTATCCCCTTTTGAGGGAGGCCTTGGGCCCCCGCTTTTTCGGCAACGTGGAGGGGCGGGACATCTTCTTGGGTACGGCGGAGGTGGTGGTCACGGACGGCTTCACGGGCAACGTGGCCCTGAAGCTGGCGGAAGGGGAGGCCAAGGTCCTCTTCACCTGGATTAAGGAGGCCTTCGCCGCAAGCCCTTGGGCGAGGCTCGGGGCCTTCCTGGCCCGGGGCGCCTTGCGCCGGGTGAAGGCGCGGGTGGACCCTTCCCAGTACGGGGCCATGCCCCTTCTCGGGGTGGAGGGGGCGGTCTTCATCGGCCACGGCTCGGCGGACGCCCTGGCGGTGAAAAACGCTCTCCTCCGGGCCCGGGCCCTGGTCGGGGCGGGGCTTCTTACGCGGGTGCGGGAGGCCTTGGCCGCCCTACACGTCTAGGATCACCCGGGCCCGCCACCTTCCCCCTTCCTGGGCCACCTGGAGGCCGTGGAAGGTGGCGCTTTTCACCTCGCCCTGGAAGCCGAAGGCCTCCTGGAAGGGCTCCCCTTGGAGGCTTGCCTGGAGGCGGAACCCCCCTTCTTCCGGGGCGATCCGCACCTGGGCCCTTCCGGGCACGAAACCCTTGGTCTGGATGAGGTAGAGGAGCTCGTTCAGGTAGCGCACCAGGAGGGTGTCCAGGTCCTCCGCCCAAAGGGAGAGGCGCCGCCTCCTCTTTCCCCCATCCGGGGGGTTTTGGAACATCACCGCAAGGAGCCCCTTGAGGGCGGCCTGGAAGAGGCCCTCGAGGCTTTCCGCCTCTACCTCAAAGCCGATGTCGGCGGTGTGGTCCAGAAGCCTCACCACCATGGCCCCTCCACCAGGCCCGCCTCCCCCACCACGTGGAAGGTTTCCGTCCAGAGTCTTTCCGGGTGGCGTTCCAGGAAGGCGAGGACGGACAGGGCCTGGGTCCTGTGCTGGGCGATGGCCCTGAGCTTTTCCCTCAGGGCCCACTCGGGGAGGCGCAGGCGGTGGGTTGGGGGGTAGGGCCCTTCCGGGCGCACCATGTAGACCACCCGGGCGAGGCCCCGGGCCGCCCCTTGGACGTAGCGGCTTGCTGCCACGTGGTCGGGGTGGCCGTTGATGCCGTCCGGGGGGAAGGTGACCACGAAGCGGGGCCTTAGGGCCTGGAGGCGCTTCCGGATGGCATCCTCCGCCTCGGGGTGGTCCAAGAGGCCTTCCCCCTGGGCCTTGCCCCGCTCTCCTTCTTCCGCCTCCTGGGGCAAGCCGTTGGGGAAGGAGAGGACCTCGAGGAAGTCCACCCGGAGGATTGCCGCCGCCCGGGAGAGCTCTTCCGTGCGCACCTCGGGAAGGGCCTCCGGGGGGCAGAGGCCCAGGGTCCTCCCCGCCTCCCCCCGGGTGAGGGTGAGGATCCCCGTCCGAAGCCCCGCCTCCTTGGCCAGAAGGAGCGCCCCCCCGGTCCCGAAGCTCTCGTCGTCGGGGTGGGCGACCACCACCAGAAGGTCCAGCATCAGGGCATGGGGTGGGCGAGGGCCAGGGCCCGCACCGCCTCCCTCAAGGCCTCGGAGGGGCCTTCCGTGAGGGCCCGGTCCATGAGCTCCGCCACTAGGGGCATCTCCTCCGGGGTGAAGCCCCGGGTGGTGATGGCGGGGGTGCCCACGCGGATCCCCGAGGTGATGCGGGGGGGCTTGGGGTCAAAGGGAATGGCGTTCTTGTTCACGGTGATGCCCACGGCGTCCAGGCGCTCCTCCGCTTCTTTGCCCGTGAGGCCCTTGGGGCGGAGGTCCACCAGGAAGAGGTGGTTGTCCGTGCCCCCGGTGACGATGCGGTAGCCCCTCGCTGCAAGCTCCGCCGCCAGGCGCTGGGCGTTTTCCACCACCCGGCGGCTATACTCCTTGAACTCGGGCTGCATGGCCTCAAAGAAGGCCACCGCCTTGCCGGCGATGACGTGCTCCAGGGGCCCCCCCTGGATGCCGGGGAAGATGAGCTTGTCAATCTTTTTGCCCAGCTCGGGGTCGTGGGAGAGGATCAGGCCCCCTCGAGGGCCCCGCAGGGTCTTGTGGGTGGTGCTGGTCACCACGTGGGCGTAGGGGACGGGGTTGGGGTGGAGCCCCGCCGCCACCAGCCCGGCGAAGTGGGCCATGTCCACCACCAGGTAGGCCCCCACTTCGTCGGCGATCTCCCGGAAGGCCTGGAAGTCCCAGAGGCGAGGGTAGGCGCTGGCCCCGGCCACGATCACCTTGGGGCGGTGTTCCCGGGCCAGGCGGCGCACCTCGTCCAGGTCTATGCGCTCGGTGTCGGGCCGCACCCCGTAGGAAACCACCCTGTAGAGTTTCCCGGAGAAGTTGACCTTGGCCCCGTGGGTCAGGTGCCCCCCGGCCGCCAGGTCCATGCCCAAAAGGGTATCCCCCGGCTCCATTAAGGCCATGTAGACCGCCATGTTGGCCTGGGAGCCGGAGTGGGGCTGGACGTTGGCCCAGGCTGCCCCGAAGAGGGCCTTGGCCCGCTCTATGGCCAGGGACTCCACCTGGTCAATGACCTCGCACCCCCCGTAGTACCGGGCCCCGGGGTAGCCCTCGGCGTACTTGTTGGTGAGGACGCTTCCCACCGCCTCCCGCACCTGCTTGGAGACGAAGTTCTCGCTGGCGATGAGCTCTAGGCCCTCCCGCTGCCTCTTTTCCTCTAGGGCGATGAGCTGGAAGATGGCCTCGTCGCGGACGCTGGTGCCCACCATAGGGCGATTATAGGCCCTCCCTCCCTGCTAAGCTAAGGCCATGAAAGGGAATGCCTTCACCATCGTGAAGTGGGGGGTCCTCCTGGCCCTGGCCGTTTTGCTCCTCACCATTCTCCTCATCAACTTCACCACAAGCCGCGACCTGCCCGAGCTGGTGCGGGTGCAGGTGGAGCGGTACGCCGTGTGCAGCTACTGGTTTTTCGGCTGGCACCTGGCCTCCACGGGGGCCTTCGCCTTTGCCTTTTTGCTGGTGGGCTTGGTGTTGGGCTTCCTCCTGGGCTTCTTCCTGAGGCGGCGCTAGAGGAGTTCCAAGGCGAGCTTTTCCCCTTCCTCGGGGACGCCCGCTGGGTAGCGGCCGTTAAAGCAGGCGAGGCAGACGGGCCCCCCGATGGCCCGCTTGACCCCCTCCTCGGAAAGGAAGGCGAGGGAGTCGGCCCCGATGTAGGCCCGTATCTCCTCCAGGCTCTTCTGGGCGGCGATGAGCTCCTTGCGGGCCGCCGTGTCTATGCCGTAGTAGCAGGGGAAGCGGATGGGGGGGCTGGAGACGCGGAAGTGGACCTCCTTGGCCCCCGCTTCCTTGAGGAGGGCCACGATGTGGCGGCTGGTGGTCCCCCGTACGATGGAGTCGTCAATGAGGACCACCCGTTTGCCCCGCACCGCCGAGGTGGGGGAGAGCTTCAGCCGGGTCTTCAGGTCGCGCAGCTCCTGGGTGGGCTGGATGAAGGTGCGCCCGGCGTAAGGGTTTTTGTAGAGGCCGTACTCCAGGGGGAGGCCGCTTGCCCGGGCGTAGCCGATGGCGGCGCCAATCCCCGAGTCGGGGACAGGCACCACCATGTCCGCCTCCGCCGGGGCTTCCCGGAAGAGCTCCTCGCCCATCCTCACCCGGGCGGCGTAAGCCTCGGTGCCGTCCAGGAGGCTATCGGGCCGGGCGAAGTAGATCCACTCAAAGGCGCATGGGGTGGGGTTTGGGGGAAGGGCTTGGAGGCTTTGGAGCTCCCCCTCCTCCACCCAGACCACCTCCCCGGGCCGCACGTCCCGCAGGTACTCCGCCCCGAGGAGGGCAAGGGCCGGGGGCTCGGAGGCGAAGGCGTAGCCCCACGGGGCCTTGCCGATGGCGAGGGGCCGCACCCCGTGGGGGTCCCGTAGGGCGAGGAGGGTTTTGCGGTCCATGAGGAGGATGGAGTACCCCCCTTCCAAGCGCCGCATGGCCTCGAGGGCCGCCTCGGGGAGGGAGAGGTGGGGAAGCCGGGCTAAGAGGAGGAGCATGACCTCGGTGTCCGAGGTGCTCTGGAAGGTAGCCCCCTCCTGGAGGAGGCGGTCGCGGAGGGGCTTGGCGTTCACGAAGTTGCCGTTGTGGGCGATGGCCAGGACCCCGTGGGCGGTGCGGGCGGTGAGGGGTTGGGCGTTGAAGCGGAGGTTGGACCCCGTGGTGGAGTAGCGGGTGTGGGCGAGGCCCATCCGGGCCCCGGGTAGGCGGAGCCTCCCCAGGCGCTCCTCGGTGAAGACCTGGTGGACGAGGCCCAGGTCCTTTTCCACCAGGAACTCCTTCCCGTCCGTGACGGCGATGCCGGCGGCCTCCTGGCCTCTATGCTGCAGGGCGAGGAGCCCCAGGTGCAAAAGCCCCGCCACGTCCAAAGGCGCTTGGCTCCAAAGGCCTAGGACGCCGCACTCCTCCTGTGGCTTATCCATCCAGGACCTCCCGCAAGGGGCGTTGCCAGATGGCCTTAAGCTCGGCCACCTCCCACTCTAGCACCCCCTTGGGGGTGAGGACCGTGAGGGTCTTCCCCCCCGTCTCCCCCAGGATGCGGTAGGGAAGGCCTTGGGTCTCCAGGCGGGCCGTGGCCTCCTTCAGGCGGTCCTTGGCCACGGTGAAGAGGATGCGGCTAGGCGCCTCGCCGAAGAGGGCCTCGAGGCCTTCTTCCCGCACCTCCACCGTGGCCCCAAGGCCGTAGGGGAAGGCCATCTCCGCCAGGGCCACGAGGAGCCCCCCTTCCGCCAGGTCGTGGGCGGTGTCCGTGAGGCCCAGGGCGATGAGCTCCCGGATGGCCTCCTGCACGGCCTTCTCCCGCCCCAGGTCCAGGGCAGGGGGGTGGCCCACCTCGAGGCCCGTGAGGAGGTAGAGGACCTCGCTCGCCCCAAGGGTTCCCCGTTCCTCCCCCAGGAGGACCACCACCTCCCCGGGCCGCCTAAAGCCCATCTCCGCCCGGCGCCCGAGGTCCAGGACCCCCACCACCCCCACCATGGCCGTGGGGGGGATGCGCTTGCCGCCCGCCTCGTTGTAGAGGGAAACGTTGCCGCTCACCACGGGCACGCCCAGGGCGGCGCTCGCCTCCTTCAGCCCCTCAAGGGTTTCCTTGAGCTCGTAATAGCCCTCAGGGGTTTCCGGGCTTCCCAGGTTGAGGCCGTCCGTGTAGGCGAGGGGCTTCGCCCCCACCACGGAGACGTTCCGGCAGGCCTCGGCCAGGGCGTGCATGGCCCCAAGGCGGGGGTGGAGGCGGCTATACCGGGGGTTCTGGTCCACCTTGGCGGCGATGCCCAGGTTCGTGCCCTTGATCCAGAGGATGGCGGCGTCCCCCTTTCCCGGCACCAAGGCGGTGCGGGTGCCCACCTGGTGGTCGTAGCGCTCGTAGACCGCTCCCCGGCTCGCCAGGTTGGGGGAGGCGAGGAGCCTTGCCAGGACCTCCTTGGGGTCCGCCTCGAGGGGGGGAGGGGGGGTTTCCCGTAGGCGTTGCACCTCGGGGTCTTCTTGGGCCAGGCGCACGTAGGTGGGGGCTTCCGCCAGGGCCTCCGTGGGCACCTCCGCCACCACCTCTCCCCTATAGAGGACCCGGAAGACCCTCTCCGGGATGGTCCGGGCCACGGCCACGCAGTCCAGGCCCCACCTGCGGAAGACTTCCTCCAGCTCCGCCTCCTTCCCCTCCTTGGGCACCAGGACCATGCGCTCCTGGCTTTCGGAAAGGAGGAGCTCCTCGGGGGCCATGCCCGCCTCCCGGGTGGGGACCCGGTCCAGGTCCAGCTCCACCCCGAGGCCGGACTTGTGGGCGAGCTCGGCCAGGCTAGAGGTGAGGCCCGCCGCCCCCATGTCCTGGACCCCTTCCACCAGGTCCTTCTCTATGGCCTCGAGGGTGGCCTCCATAAGGAGTTTTCCCAGGAAGGGGTCCCCCACCTGCACCGCCGGGCGGTCCTCCTCCTTCTCCTCCCGAAGCTCCCGGCTGGCGAAGGCCGCACCCCCGATGCCGTCCCGCCCCGTCTTGGCCCCGGCGTAGTAGATGGGCCGGCCCAAGGAGGCCCGGCTTCGCTTGAGGTTTTCCTCCCTTAGGAGCCCCAGGCACATGGCGTTCACCAGGGGGTTTTCCCGGTAGCCCTCGTGGAAGTAGAGGTCCCCGCCCACGGTGGGGACCCCGATGGCGTTCCCGTAGAAGGCGATGCCGGAGACCACCCCCTTGAAGAGGTAACGGCTCCGGCCCTCCGGGGGGCCAAAGCGCAGGGAGTCCAGGAGGGCGATGGGCCGGGCCCCCATGCTCATGATGTCCCGGAGGATTCCCCCCACCCCGGTGGCCGCCCCTTGGAAAGGCTCCACGGCGGAAGGGTGGTTGTGGCTTTCGATCTTGAAGGCCACCGCCCAGCCTTCCCCCAGGCGCACCACGCCGGCGTTTTCCCCGGGGCCCTGCAGGACCGCCTCCCCTTCCTTGGGCAGTTCCTTGAGGAGGGGGCGGGAGTTCTTGTAGGCGCAGTGCTCGCTCCACATCACCTTGAAAAGGAGGAGCTCCACCCGGTTGGGCTCCCGCCCAAGCCGCCTAACCATCTCCCGGTACTCCCCCTCCGGGATGCCGATTTCCTTGGCTAAGGCTTCCATCACTCCAGGAGGGGGAGGAGCTCGCGGTGGTCCTTCACCTTGGCCGTGGGCTTCACCTCCCCGTTCACCTCCCTTAGGCCCACGTACTGCACCGCCCAGGGGTAGCCGGCGCCGAAGGCTCCCTTGATGTCCGTGTGGGGCAGGTCCCCGACGTGGAGGGCCTCCTCGGGGGGGATGCCCAGGGCCTCGAGGGCCACCTGGAAGGCCTCGGGCTTGGGCTTCACAAACCCCGTTTCGTCGGAGAAGCTATAGGCCTGGAAGACGTCCAGGCCTTGCCGCCGGAGGTGCTCCCTTAAGAGGCGGCCCGGGGTCACGCCCGTATCGGAAACGATGGCCAAGGGGTACTTCCCCGCCAGGGCCTTTAGGACCTCCACCCCGGGCAGGGGCTTGAGGTCGGCGAGGAGGGAGGTTTCCTCCAGCCTCCTTGCGGTGAGGGCGATGAGCCCGGGGTCGTGGGGGGCCCCGAGGAGGGCGAAGATGCGGGCCACCCGGTCGTACACGGACATGTGCTCCCCCGCCTTCCAGGCCTCCTCAAAGGCCAAGGCCGCCTGCCGGTAGGCCTCCCGCACCTCGCTTTCCTCCGCCGGGTGCCCCGCCTCGGAAAGGGCGTCCAGGAGGATCTCGTACCGGGCGGGCATGACCTTTTCCAAAAACGCCTCCCCCTCGGTGAAGAGGGTGCCCCAGAAGTCAAAGGTGATGGCCTTGGGTTTCATGGCTTAACCTCCTTCTAAACCGCTAAAAGCCCCAGGAAGAGGGGAAGCCCGTCCTCCCCTCCCAGCATGGGGTCCACGGCCCGCTCGGGATGGGGCATCATGCCGAGGACGTTGCCCCGCTCGTTCACGATGCCGGCGATGTCGTTCAGGCTCCCGTTGGGGTTATAGTCCCTTTCCCCGGCTAAAGGGGCGTAGCGGAAGACCACCCGCCCCTCTTCCTCTAGCCTCCTTAGGGTCTCGGGGTCGGCGTAGTAGCGCCCCTCGGCGTGGGCGATGGGCAGGCGGAGCACCTGCCCTTGGGCGTAGCGGCGGGTGAAGGGGAGATCGTTCCTTTCCACCCGCACCCCCACCTCCTTGCAGGTGAAGTGGAGGTTGAGGTTGGCCAGGAGGGCCCCGGGGAGGATGCCCGCCTCGGTGAGGATTTGGAAGCCGTTGCAGACGCCGATCACGTACCGCCCTTCCGCGGCGAAGCGGCGCACCGCCTCCATCACCGGGCTCTTGGCGGCCAGGGCCCCCGCCCTCAGGTAGTCCCCGTAGCTAAAGCCCCCGGGGAGGAAGACCCCATCAAAGCCCTTGAGGTCCCTTTCCGTGTGCCAGACGAAGGCCGCCTGTATGCCCGCCTTCTCCAGGGCGAAACGGGCGTCCTCGTCGCAGTTGGAGCCGGGGAAGCGGACGATGGCCCACCTCATAGCTCTTTTAGGGCCTCGAGGGCGTAGACCTCCATCACCGGGTTGGCGAGGAGGCTTCCGAGGAGCTTGGCCTTCTCCTCGGCCTGGAGGAGGTTTTCCGCCGAGAAGACGATTTCCAAAACCTTCCCCACCCGCACGGACTCCACCGGGTGGCCGAGGTCCTTTAAGACCCCCTCCACCGCCCGGCCCTGCGGGTCCAGGATGCCGTCTTTGAGCTCTATGAGGAGCGTGGCCTGGTACCTTGGCATCTACCCTCCCAAAACCCGCCTCAGGACCTCCTGGTACGCCGCCTCCACGCCCCCCAGGTCCTTGCGGAAGCGGTCCTTGTCCATGGGCTCCCCCGTGGCCATGTCCCAAAGGCGCATGGTGTCGGGGCTGATCTCGTCGGCGAGGAGGATTTCCCCCTCCCTTTCCCCGAACTCCAGCTTGAAGTCCACCAGTTCCAGGCCCCTTTCCGCGAAGAACGCCTTCAGGATCTCCCCCACCCGCAAGGTGGTGGCCTTCACCGCCTCTAGGGCCTCGGGCGTGGCGAGCCCTAGGGCGAGGACGGCGTCCTCGCAGATCAAGGGGTCCCCCAGGGCGTCGTTCTTGAGGGAGAACTCCACCAAGGGAGCCTTGAGGGGCGTGCCCTCCTTTAGCCCGTAGCGCTTGGCGAAGCTCCCCGCCGCCTTGTAGCGGAGGATCACCTCCAAGGGGAGGATCCTCACCCGCTTCACCCGCATCTCCCGCTCCGAGAGCTCCTCCACGAAGTGGGTCTTGACGCCCCGTTCTTCTAGGAGGCGGAAGAGGGCGGCGGAAACCTTGTTGTTCACCACCCCTTTACCGGGGATTATCCCCCGCTTTTGCGCGTTGAAGGCGGTGGCCTCGTCCTTGAAATAGACCCTTAGGGTGTCCTCCCCTTCCGGGTAGAGGACCTTGGCCTTGCCCTCGTAAAGCTTCTCCATGCCCCTCCTTATGGCCCAAAGGCCCTTTCCCCCATTCTAAAGCCCAAAGCGGGCGTAGATGGCGTCCACGTGGCGGAGGAAGGCCCTGGGGTCAAAAAGCGCCCTTAGCCTTTCCCCCTTGAGGGGGTTTTCCGGGTCGGCTTCCAAAAGCTCTAGGAAGCTTTTCCCTTCTTCCCAACTCCTCAAGGCGTTCCGTTGCACCAGGGCGTAGGCCCTTTCCCGGGGCAGGCCTTCGGCGATGAGGGCGTTTAGCACCTGCTGGGAATAGACGAGGCCCCGGGTGAGGTCCAGGTTCCGCTGGAGGTTTCCCTCAAAGACCTTGAGCCCCTCCAGGATGCCCTTAAGCCGCCTTAAGGCGTAGTGGAGGGCGGTGGTGGCGTCGGGGAGGATGACCCTTTCCACTGAGGAGTGGGAGATGTCCCGCTCGTGCCAGAGGGCGATGTTCTCCAGGGCGGGGTGCAAATAGCCCCTAAGGAGCCGGGCCATTCCCGTGAGGTTTTCCAGGCCTACGGGGTTTTTCTTGTGGGGCATGGAGGAGCTTCCCGTCTGGCCCTCGCGGAAGGGCTCTTGGGCCTCGAGGACCTCCGTGCGCTGGAGGTGCCTTAGCTCCACCGCCACCCGCTCCAGGTTGCCCCCCAGGATGGCCAGGGCGGCGAGGACCTCCGCATGCCGGTCCCGGGGCACCACCTGGGTGGAGATGGGCTCCACCTTGAGGCCAAGGCGCTTGGCCACGTGGGCCTCCACCTCGGGGGGGACGTGGGCGTAGTTGCCCACGGAACCCGAGAGCATGGCCACGCCCATGGTTTCCCTGGCCCTTTGAAGCCGTTCCTCGTCCCTAAGGAAGGCGGCGTAGAAGGAGAGGAAGCGGAGGCCGAAGCTCGTGGGCTCGGCGTGGACCCCGTGGGTGCGGGCGATGGCGGGGGTGTGCTTGTAGCGGAGGGCGAGGGCCTTGAGGGCCTCCTGCACCCCCTTAAGCGCCTCCAGGATGAGGTCCAAAGCCCGTACCAAAAGGGCGTTTTGCGCCGTGTCCACGATGTCCGAGCTGGTGAGGCCCAGGTGGAGGTAGCGCCCCACCTCCTCGTCCCCGGTCCACTCCACCAGGGCCCGGGTGAAGGCCACCAGGTCGTGGCGGGTGGTTTCCTCTATCTCCGCCACCCTTTGGGCGAAGGCTTCGGTGAGGGGTTTTTCCTCCAGGGTTTGGAGAAGCCTCGCCGCAAGGCCCCGGGGCACCTGGCCCAGGGCCTCCCAGGCCTCGAGGGCGTAAGCCTCCACCAGGGCCCACATGCGGTAGCGGTTTTCCTCGGACCAAAGGGCCGCCATCTCCGGGGTCTGGTAGCGGGGCACCATGCCTAAAGGCTACCGGCTTGGGCTCCTGTCCCGCTACCCCGGGTTTTTGGGGCCCAGGGGGTGGGGGTACTTGACACGTTCCAGGGGTCTTGGTAGTCTTTTCTTTGCGCTGCCTGGTAGGCGGCGGGGGATCTTGAAAGCTGGGGTGGATGGTTGAGGATGTGAGGCCATGCGGGAGCGTGGCCTTTGAGGGTCAAGATGCTAAGGGCCCACGGTG